>SDBU01000169.1_pt1 | contig 93145 bp, 66 predicted proteins | sample 2277071 | NCBI WGS metagenome assembly SDBU01 (sample SAMN10397929, study PRJNA504765) | marine sediment metagenome | isolation source: marine sediment core GS08_GC12, 126 cmbsf | place: Arctic Ocean: Gakkel Ridge, Loki's castle | collected 2008
GCCATCGAAAGACAACGCTCAAGAAGCTACGAGAACGCGGCATCGATCTGGCCCACATACGGACTTGTGTAGGTAGTGACTTTGCGCTGTAGTGTTAAGTGATACAACACCGGGATCGTTTCATCTTCTTGTCCTTTCCTTTTCAGGTTAGCGCGGTAAACGCACGGGTGAGCGCCTTTTTGCCGGCTGTCGACAGATCACCGGGCTGGATAATGCTGATCATGGAAGTGCCCGCGACGCGATCGCCGGCCGCCTTCCGTATCGCCGCCACCAGATCATCGCACCGCCCCGCGCCCAGTTGTTTGCCCAGCGAAGCGCAGGTCAGCTCTAGTCGGTCTTTTTTCTTCCCGAAGGCCGGTGCCAGGAAACAGATGCCGATCTCCCGTCCATCCACGACGGCCCGCAGCCCCACGCCCCCCGCGCCCCACCGGAGCGTTCCACCGGCCTTCGCCCAGGCTTGAAGAAGGTCGCGGAAGTAGACTCCGTTATTCCGGTCGCTTTCCTCATAGAACTGCTTTTCGTCCATGGTGCCTACGCGACATTTCTTCTTCACATCGTAGCGCGATGCCATGATTCTCGTCTCCTCACGGTAGTAGTACCGGCTTTGAGCCGACGTTAACTGCCTATATCGTTGATGCTTGTCCCCAGCGCTGACAGACGAAGCCGGCCACCGCGCCGACGATCGCCCCGGGAAGCATGATCTCGAAGAAGTGACGGCCTCCCTCGGGGTCGGGGATCAGCGCTACCGGAAAGCTGAGGGCCAACCCAACGGGCGGACCGCCGACGATGCCCACAGGGTATGAACGACACCACTTTGAAAGCCAGCCGACAATCGGTCCGGTGACGAATCCTTTGATCGTCGAGCCGACGACGATCATCGGCATCATTCCCATTTCCACCGCCTCGGGGCTGAAAAAGGTCAAAAGCCCGTCGATGAGTCCCAGGACTCCGCCAGTTCTGAACGAAATGGCGGAGCGCGCCCCGTAGATACGAGCGAAATCGGGGCCGGTCGGGCGCAACGCCGGACATGCCGTTCTCGGCCCAGCGAGTCAGAAAAGTCTGAGTGATGTCCTCGGCTTCGGGCTCATCGCACGGGTAGTAGGCACGCACGAACGCAACGATCACCGGTCGGTAGCACACCACCAGGGCACCAAACGCCTCGCGGAACCCGGGCTTATCGCGCTGAGTCCCCGCCAGCACGATCGACCAGTGCGTCGTTGCCAACGAGACCACCTGAACGTCTGCTGCCGCCATGGCTCCATTCTAACGAACCAGAGTCCCCGAGTGAACGACTAACCTGATGTGGGACCGACTTTCCAGTCGGTCAGATGACCGGCTGGAAAGCCTGTCCCACACACGTAGCCTTGCATCTGCTTCGAGCGGTCTAGCTGCGCCGGCCCGCTCCGCGGAGCGGACGAACCCCGCCAGGGAGTGGGCGAGTCATTCCGGGGAATGGACGAGTGACTCCCGGGCGCTGACGAACCGCTCTCGGGCCGCCCTGAGCCACCCCGTTCTGCTGCCGCGTGGTGCAACCTCTTTAACGGCAAGGTGTCAGAAGTTATCTGCTCGGAGGGGCCGCCCGGACGCGATTGTGCTGCCCTTCTCGGGCATGACAGCGCTGACGCGCCCCAGTTTGGTAGTGTGCGTCCGAGACGCACCCTCCACGGCTCTATCGTGATCGATCACACCTCCGGGGAGTCAGATCACGCGTGCCGACGGATCAGCGAGCCGCCAATAGGCCGAAATGACGTTTTCGGGAACGACACGTGCGCAAGGCTATGCCAGTTGCGTGTCACCCGCGTTCTTGATAGCGAAAACGCGGTTAAGGTTGCCAGAAAGCGTGCCGACCCGATTTCGGATCCAGTGTCCTAACGCCCGTGGAGGTTCGAGTCTTCTTGGCCGCAACAGCCCGTCGATCAATCCGTCCACATCATCAGGAGGCAGGCGGTGCCGGCGGTCGCCAGATGAAGAAGGAACGGAGTCAGCCAGGAGTTCGTGCGATAGGCAAGAAACGCAAGTGCCAGACCGCCCGGGATGGATAGCAGCAGTTCCCGGGGATCCTTGCCCACGTGCAAAAGCCCGAAAATCATGGTCGACCCCGCAATACCGGGCACGCAGCCGCTGGGGAGTCCCACCCAACGGGCGATTCCGGCCCCGCCGCGAGCATCACCGGTAGGCTGAGAGAGCCCCAGCCATTGCAGGACCCGCACGAGTCTCCGCCCATCTTCCCCCACAACGAGTTCAGGCGGCGGGGGCCAGCGAAAGCCCCGGCGATACACCGCGAGCAAGAGCCCGTGGATGATGAAGTGTTCCGAGAGCATGTTGCACAAAAAGTAGAGCGCAAAGGCCATGGCCCCCACCCGGTGCAGGTGCGGCAGATAGAAGTGGTGGAGTGCCGGTTTCATAGCCAGCCAGACGAGGAGGGGCAACGCGACGAGATAACCGACCGCGATTAACCGCAAACCGAGCCGGTTCGGCCGACGCAAACCCAGGTCGTAGGGTCGCCCGCGCCGAAAGAGGGTGAGTACAAGCCAGGGAACAGCCGCCCCGACGAGCATCAGATACGTACCCGCGCGCAGCTCCCAGCCACCCCAGGAGTGCACGCCGACGACGTCGTAGGCGGTCCGCAGAAGCTCGTGCAGGTGGACGCGCGTTGAATATGCTGCTTCCGGTAGATAGGCCTTCCACGAAGCCGGGGGAGCGCCGAGCAAGAGCAGGCAATACGTGCCGGAGACCGCCAGCGTGACGGTGAACCGGCCGACCCCCCACAGGCGGTGGCGACGAGGGTGGATGTTTGTTGACGTTTCGCTCAACGGGTGAGGAATTCTCTTTCGATGAACTCGGCTGCGCCTGGGAAGATGATGCTCACCGGCTGACCGTCCTCCTGCACGATAAGCGCGGCGATCATGTTGGCGGCTCCTCGCCCGCAAGCGCCCGGGTTAGCTCCGCGTACATGGCGTCCAACGAGTCGGGCACGACCCGGACGTCGCCGAGGACCGCCATGAAGCTCGTGTCCCCGGTCCAGCGGGGCACCACGTGGGCGTGGAGGTGACCGGGAAGCCCCGCCCCGGCGCACAGGCCGATGTTGTATCCAATGTTGAACCCCTGAGGGTTCAAAACCGCGCGCAGTGCCGCCGCGACGCTCCGGGTCATCAAAGTAATTTCCATCAGCTCGCCGTCGGAAAGGTCGGTGAGGTCGCCCTTGTGCCCGGCGTGGGCGATCAGCACGTGCCCGTTGGTGTAGGGGAACCGGTTCAGCACCGCAAAGGCAGACCCGCTCCGCCGCACCACGTGGTTCTCCCGGTCGTGGTCGGGATCGCTCCAGTACCGGCAGAGGAAGCAGCCCTGGTCGGTGAGGTCCTCCCCCAGCGAGCGGATGTACTCCATCCGCCACGGGGCCCACAGATTCTTGTTGAATTCCGCCATCGCGACCTTGGTCTCCATCTCGCGACCTGGCCTCCGGCCGAGGCGAAGTCTATCCGCCTATCCGTCGCTCGACAAGGAGCCCCGGTTTGCAACTGCGGGCTGAGAAGGTAGACTCGGCTCATGATGACGGTGATGCGTGCGCAGACAATTGTTGAACCGCACCGCGGGCTTTGGCCCGCGCGGACATCCGCGCAGGCTAAAGCCTGCGCCTCGGTGGTTCTTCTCGGGGTAGGGTTCGGACTCTGGGGTATGGGCGGGTGTCGCGAGGACGTCCGTCTGGCGGGGCAGAACGTCCGCAGCGTGACGGTGGACACCGCGACCCACTACGGCGTCACCCTGGACGAGGCTGCCTCCCCCGAACAAGTGGCCTACGTCCTGCTGCGGGCCATCCGCGAGGATTTCCACGCGACCGGCAAAGCGGAACGCGAATCGGCCCTCGACAAGCAGTTCGACGTGTGCGCCGCGGGCGAGATCCAAAAGCGGAACTCCACCGTCTACAGCCGCGACACGTTCGTCCACAACACGGTCTGGCGCTGGACGCCCACGGTCTCCCACTACGCCAGCGATTTCGATACGGACTGGGATAAGGCAAAAGCCCGCCTGATCCGTAAGGAACTCGATCCCAAGGAGGATCTCGGGGCGGACCTGCGGGAGTGCAAGCTCCACCTGGCGGTCGCTGATCCAAACGGCGACCCCAACGCCGGGGCTGTTGTGGAGATTCACCTGGTAAAAGACAGCGGCTACTGGCGAGTGTTGCGTATCGGCTTTGTACGGGCTACCCGGTCGATCGAGGTGTTGCAGGCCCCCGGTGGGGAGTAGCCGGGAGCCGGGCCGGGTGACCCGTTTAGCATGAGAGAAGCGAACCCGGCGATCAACGGCCTGTCCTGGTGACGTCACGCGCCCATGGAACCCCGAACGATCACTGTCAAAGGTGCTCGCGAGCACAACCTCAAAGACGTCTCGCTGAAGCTGCCCCGCGGCGAGCTGATCTGCTTCACCGGCGTGTCCGGCAGCGGCAAGAGCAGCTTCGCGTTCGACACCCTTTTTGCCGAAGGGCAGCGGCGTTACGTCGAATCGCTCAGCCCCTACGCCCGACAGTTCCTCGGCCAGCTCGCCAAGCCCGACGTCGACAAGATCACCGGTTTAAGCCCGGCTGTCTCCATTCAGCAGAAGACCGGCGGTTGGAACCCGCGCAGCACCGTGGGGACGATCACTCAGATCCATGACTATCTGCGTGTACTCTATGCCCGAGTCGGCAGGCAACACTGCACGAGCTGTAGCCAGGCGATAAGCGCCCAGAGTCGCGAGCAGATCATCGCCCGGATTCTCGAGCTGCCCGAAAAAGGCAGATTGCTCATTCTCGCCCCGGTGGTCCGAGGTCAGAAGGGCGAGCACCGCGACCTGTTTACGGACATGATCAAGCAGGGATACGCCCGGGCCCGCGTGGATGGCGAGGTTGTCGCTCTGGCCGATGCGCCCGAACTCGCCCGCCACGTCCGCCATGACATCGAGATCGTGGTGGATCGGCTGACCCTGTCGCAGAAGGTCAGGCCGCGGCTGGCGGAAGCGGTGGAAAGTGCCCTCAACCTCGGCGACGGGACGCTGATCGTGCAGTTGATCGACCGGACCGTCGATGCCGTCCGCTCGGCGGCGCCCAATCCGCAATCCGCAATCCGCGGGCAAGAGGCAAGAGGCAAGAGGCAAGAGGCAAGAATCCGCAATCCGCAATCGAAAGATCTGCTGCTGTCCTCGCACTACGCCTGTCCGAAGTGCGACCTCAGCTTCGAGCCGCCGTCGCCGCAGCTCTTCAGCTTCAACTCGCCCACGGGCATGTGCTTGACCTGCGACGGGATGGGCACGATCTATGACTTCGATCCGGACCTGCTCGTGCCCGATCCACGGAAGTCGTTTCTGAAGCTGGCCATCGCCCCCATGCGCACGCGGATCGGCAGGTGGCGAAGGCACATCTACCGCGGGGTGGCCCGGCACGTGGGGTTCGACCTGAAGACTCCGTGGCAGTTGCTGCCCGACAAGGCGAAACGGGCTTTGCTCTACGGGCTCGGCGACGCCCACGTGACCTATGAATGGCGGTGGTCCGGGGGGGTGTGGCGGCACGGCGGCACCTTTCCCGGGGTGATGGCTGAGCTGCGCGACAAGCACCGCAAAGCCAAAGCCAGCTTCGTGCGGGGGTATTACGAGAAGTACATGCGCAAGACCGGCTGCGTGGATTGCAAGGGCGGACGGCTCAACCCCCAGGCCCTTGCCGTACGCGTCGGGGGAAAGAACCTCAACGAGGTTTTGTCCCTTGCAATTACGGAAGCCGGCAGGTTCTTCGAGAGCCTAGAGGCTAGGCGCGGCTCGATACCCGCCTCCGCGAGACTCTCACCCACCGAGCAGCTCATCGCCAGGGATGTGCTCAAAGAAATTCGCGGGCGGCTTAAGTTTCTGTGCGACGTGGGGCTCGAGTACCTGACCCTCGAGCGCACAGCTCCAACGCTTTCCGGGGGAGAGTCGCAGCGGATTAGGCTGGCTTCGCAGATCGGAGCCGGGCTGGTGGGGGTGTTGTACATCCTCGACGAGCCCAGCGTGGGCCTGCACGCCCGGGACAACGAGCGCTTGCTCGATTCGTTGTGCCGCCTGCGCGACCTGGGCAACACGGTGATCATAGTCGAGCACGACGAGCAGACCATGCGCCGCGCCGACAGGATAGTAGACTTCGGCCCCGGCCCCGGCGTTCGTGGAGGACAGATCGTAGCCCAGGGCGACATCAACAAGATCGCCGCATCAAAGCGCTCAATCACCGGCAAGTACCTCCGCGGCGAACGGGAGATCGAAATCCCCAGACAGCGTCGGCTGGTGAAGAAGAGAAACAGGAGCCGTGTCGAGAAACCATCAGCGAGTGGGGGAGAAGCCCTGCGCGTGTAGGATTCGACAGGGAGGTTACTGTATGCCCGCATCTGTACATGGTGGGCGTTTGGGACGCTGGTTTGAAGAGCTGTGCCGTATTAAGCACGGGCAACTACAAGAGATCGCGACGCCTAAGGGAACAAGGCTCAGACGAAACTGTCTACCTCCCGGCGGTGTGGTTTACGCGTTCTGGTGGACGGGAGACGAGAAGATGCTTAAGTCCCAGGAGTGCAATCGGAAGCTTACGCTAAAGGGCCCCGGTGGGCGAGACGTCACCTTGCGCATAAGTGATGAGTGGCTAGGGCTCGGGACCGATCTGCCCGTGCCCCTCTACGTTGGGAAGAGCGCAAAGGGCCTTCAAGAACGCGCGGGCCAACACCTGATGCTTTCGAAGGAGCGGATTCTTCCACTGGGCGGAGGGGCCGTGAAGGCAAAGCCGCCGACCACAAGTTGCCAGCTTCGGGCAGGCATCGACCACCTGTTTCCCGAACGCCGGGATACTCGCACCATTGTCCTCGAAAATGTCGGCCTGTCGTTTGTCGAATTGGACCGTGACGTCAATGCAGCCAATCGTTTCTATCTCGAAGACTTGGCGATTGGGCGTATGCGGCCGCCTTTGAATGTGGATATCGAGCGTTGAATTGGGGTCGAGGCAGGCAGGACGTGCAGCGTGTAAGAGACGCTCGTCTGCCGTCGCATGAGAGCCATTGAGGATATACGGAGCCCGACGATGAAGCGAGTCGATGATCAAGGCCAGCGGGAATGGCGGAAGCTCTGCGAAATCATGGCTGAGCGGTTGCGAACCATGACACCCCAGGAGCGTCACGAACTGCTTCAGTTGCAAATGTGCCGGGCACGAGGGCCGGCCGGCAACTTCAGTGCCATGCGGCAAATGACCTCGATGCTGCTGCACACCCGGCGCTGGGAAGAGGAAAGGAGGGAGTCTGATGACTGATGATCCGTTCGGTGACGTCGTTCGCGAGGTGGTGGAGATCCTGGACCAAGCTGGCGTCATCTACGCTATAACCGGGTCCGTTGCAAGCAGCACGTACGGCCGGGCAGTCACGACGCAGGACATCGACATTGCCGTTCGGATGACGCCGGAGCAGGCCCGTACGGTTGCCAGGGCCCTGCCGCAGAAGTTCTATCGTAGTGAAGACGCCCTTGTTGAGGCGGCCCGGTCCTTCGGAATGGCCAACCTGATCGACACGGAAACGCAGTTGACGGTGGACATATGCGCGCTGGCACCAAGCGATTATCACGAACAGGTCTTCGCCCGACGTCGGATAGTCGAACTCGGCCCCGATCGGGTTCCATGTTGCATGGTATCACCGGAAGACATCATCCTCATGAAGCTGGTCTGGCGCAAGGAGAGTCGGTCCACAAAACAATGGAAAGCCGCCCTTGGTGTGGCGCGCGTCCGGGGCGCGCGCATGGATTGGAAGTACCTGTTTGAGCAAGCGAAGGCCCTTGGCCTTACGGATGACCTGACCGCATTGCGCGATGAGGCAGGGATATGAGGGGAATGGCGAATGGCGAATAGCGAATGGCGAAATGAGCAACGGATGCGTGATTGCACTCCTGTTTCGCTATTCGCTATTCGACATTCTGAATTCATCTGTCGTTTATGAAACTCCGCAAGCCTGCAAAGACTGACGTCGCCGGAGTCGTCAACGGCGACGTGCACTGGTTAACCGTCGTCGGGGCGCGGCAGAATAATCTGCGCAACGTCACCGTGGAGATCCCCCTGGGGCGGTTTGTGTGTGTCACCGGGGTTTCCGGGTCGGGGAAGAGCTCGCTGATCAATGACATTGTTCGCGAGACGCTGGCCCGCGATCTGAACGGGGCCACGAAGGTGAGCCCCGGCCTGCACGATTCCATAAAGGGGCTCGAACATCTCGATAAGGTCATCGACATCAACCAGTCGCCGATCGGGCGGACGCCGCGATCCAACCCGGCTACCTACATAAAGGTCTTCGATCTGATCCGGCAGCTCTACGCCAAGCTGCCCGACTCGAAGGTTCGCGGCTATAAGCCCGGGCGGTTCAGTTTCAACGTGCATACCGGAAAAGCGGGGGGGGGACGCTGTGAAGCCTGCGAGGGCAACGGCAGCAACAAGATGGAGATGGACTTCCTGGCGGACGTCTGGGTGATCTGCCCGGTGTGCAACGGGAGGCGCTTCAACCGGGAAACGCTGCAGATTCTCTACAAGGGCAAGAGCATCGCCGACGCGCTGGAGATGGACGTGCAGCAGGCGTTTACGCATTTCGAGCACATCCCCAAGATCGCCGCGATGCTGCGAACTCTGCACGACGTGGGCATGGATTACATCAAGCTGGGCCAGTCGTCCACCACGCTTTCCGGCGGCGAAGCCCAGCGGATCAAACTCGCCCGCGAGTTGGTCAAGAAGTCGACCGGTAGAACGCTCTATCTGCTCGACGAGCCCACTACCGGGCTGCACTTCGACGACATCAAGAAGCTCCTTGCGGTGCTGCACGGCTTCGTCGACACCGGCAACAGCGTCATCGTCATCGAGCACAACCTGGACGTGATCAAGACGGCTGACTGGATCATCGATCTCGGTCCCGAGGGCGGAGCGGGCGGCGGGCGGATCGTTGCAGCAGGCACGCCCGAACACGTCGCCCGATCCAAACGCTCGCACACGGGTGCGACGCTGCAGACGGTTCTAAACGGTGAAACGTCAAAAAGGCGAAAAGGCGAAAAGGCGAAACGTCAAAAAGTCGAAAAGTCGAAAAGTCGGAACGCGATTACGGTTGTGGGGGCGAAGCAGCACAATCTGAAAGACATCACGGTTTCGGTTCCGCGGGAGAAGATGACCGTTTGCTGTGGGCCCAGCGGGAGCGGGAAGAGCAGCTTCGCTATCGACACGGTGTACTCCGAAGGCCAGCGGCGCTACGTCGAGTCGCTGAGCGCCTACGCCCGACAGTTTATCAGCCGCCTGCAGCCGCCACGGGTCGATCACGTGCACGGACTTTCACCGGCCATCTGTATCGAGCAGAAAAACACCGCCAAGTCGCCTAGGTCCACCGTCGGCACGGCCACCGAGGTGTACGATTACATGCGCATCCTCTGGGCGCGGCTCGGCATACCTCATTGCCCGCACTGCAAGGTTCCCATCGGAACGCAAAGCAGCGACGAGATCGTCGAGAAGGTCCTGTCCCTGGGTGAGGGTCGCAAGGTGCTGCTGCTCGCACCGGTTGAGCCCACCGGGCAGGAAACTTACGAGAACCTGCTCGCCCGCGAGCGGGCTAACGGGTATGCCCGCGTGCGCATCGACGGGATCGTCCACTCGCTGGATGAACCCGTCGCGATCGACGGCAAGCGCCGACACGCGGTCGAGCTCGTTGTTGACCGGGTCGTAGTCGGTAGGAGCCGGGCATCGCGGATCACCGACAGTGTCGAGCAGGCTCTGTCGGTCGGCAGCGGGGTGATGATCGCCCAGGTGGTCGAGGATGTCCGGGGGACACGGATTCCGGGTAAGACATCGACGGTGAGGCGGCGCGGGCAAAAAACCGCGGCGTCCCATGGGACCGAGGACTCGCGCGGGCTAAAGCCCGCGGCTCGGGGCAGGGAGGTTCGGTTTTCGCAGCATCGTTCCTGCGAGGGGTGTGGGCGAAGCTACGAGGAGCTTTCGGCCCATCATTTCTCGTTCAACAGCCGGCTGGGTTGGTGCGATGCCTGCGAAGGGTTGGGCATTCAGCAAGGTGCTAGTCCCGCAGCCATCGTCGTTCACCCCACACGCTCGATTGCCGACGGGGCGATCGGCGGCTGGGGGGAACTGATACCCGGATCCAAGCTACATGCCCTGGCTTCGGCACTCACCGACCACATCGGTTTCGACCTGCACAGACCCTGGAACGGCTTGACCGAGACACAGCGGCTAACGTTCCTGCAGGGCTGCGGCGACGACTGGATCGACGCCGGGCTGGGCGGAATGCGCTTCAAATGGCGCGGCTTCTTCCCGGCCATCAACCGGGCGACGCGGTCGAGCTGGCAGTACCGCAAGCGGCTCGAGGAGCTGGTCACCGACGTGCCCTGCGAGGCCTGCTCCGGTGGACGGCTGGGCCGTGAGCCGGCCGCGGTGCGCATGGCTGGGTTCACGATCCACGAGGTGTGCTCCTGGTCTATGGGGAACACCCTGCAGTGGTTTGACAAGCTGAGGCTCGATCCCCGCGAGCGGAAGATCGCCGGCGAGCTGATTCGCGAGATCGTCTCGCGGCTTCGCTTTCTGGTCGAGGTGGGCCTGGATTACGTCACCCTCCATCGAACCACCGCGACGCTCTCTGGCGGCGAGTCGCAGCGTATACAGCTTGCTTCGCAGCTCGGCACCGGCCTCACCGGTGTGCTCTACGTGCTGGACGAGCCGACCATAGGCTTGCACCCGCGGGACAACAACCGGCTCATCCGGGCGCTTAAGCGGCTGCGCGACCTGGGCAACACCCTCATGGTGGTCGAGCACGACCGCGAGGTGATCGACTCCGCCGACCACGTTTTGGATTTCGGTCCCGGGGCGGGGGCGGCGGGCGGGGAGATCACCGCGGCGGCAAGCCCGAAGAGGTTGCGCTCCAAGCGGGCGTCGCTGACCGGGCAATACCTTTCCTTCAAGAAAGCGATCCCCGTGCCGGCCAATCGCCGGCCGGTCGATCCCGAGCCGTTCTGGCTGGACCGCAGCGTCCACCGCGAGCCGCGGGCTTTGGCCCGCGCGGTCTTCCCGGAAACCGAGAACAAGACATACGATGTGGAAGAAGCCCCACTTCGCCAACCCGACGGCTCAACCCACCCCTGGCTGACCGTCTACGGCGCCCGCGAGCACAACCTCAAGGAGATCGACGTCTCCTTCCCGCTCGGACGGTTCATCTGTGTCACTGGCGTGTCAGGCAGCGGAAAGAGCACCCTGGTCGCGGACATTCTGTATAACGCTCTGGCGGCGCGCATCCACCGGGCGAGGCTGGTTCCCGGCGGGCACGAGCGCATCGCGGGCCTCGAGCACATCGACAAAGTGATCAACGTCGACCAATCGCCCATCGGCAACAGCCCCACGAGCAACCCCGCAACCTACACCGGCGTTTTCGACGCCGTTCGCGAGCTGTTTACCAAGCTGCCGCTGAGCAAGATTCGGGGCTACACCGCCAATCGGTTCAGCTTCAACCGTCCCGGGGGACGGTGCGAAGCATGCCAGGGCATGGGCAAGCGCTGCATCGAGATGCACTTCCTGCCCGACGTGTGGGTGGAGTGTGAAAGCTGCAGGGGCAGCAGGTACGTTCCGGAGACGCTCGAGGTCCGCTACCGGGGCAGGAGCATCGCCGACGTGCTCAGCCTGCCGGTTTCAGATGGGCTAACCCTGTTCGAGAACGTTCCCGCGGTGCAGCGGATGCTGGGGACCCTCGACGACGTAGGCCTGGGATACATGCAGCTCGGCCAGCCGGCGCCGACGCTCTCCGGAGGGGAGGCCCAGCGCGTCAAGTTAGCTGCGGAGTTGGGCAGGCCGCAAACCGGGAAAACGCTCTATCTCCTCGACGAACCGACCACCGGGCTGCACTTCGACGATCTCAAAAAGCTGCTCACCGTTCTCCACCGCCTGGTCGATTTGGGGAATACCTGTATCTGCATCGAACACAACCTCGACGTGATCAAGACCGCCGACTGGGTAATAGACCTTGGGCCCGAAGCCGGGGAAGCCGGCGGGGAGATCGTCGTCGCCGCCACGCCTGAGCAGCTCGCGGCCACCAAGGAATCCCACACCGGACGGGCCCTCGCCCCGATCCTCAAGGCCGGCCCGGTCGAAGAGAGATTGGGTGGCGACCCGAGCCGCGAGCTTCAGCCCGCGCGAACGTCCAAGACCCCGAGCCGCGAGCTTCAGCCCACGCGAACGTCCAAGACCCCGAGCCGCGGGCTTCAGCCCACGCGAACTTCCCTGCCCATCGACCTGGAAGACGAAGTCCAAATGCCCTGGCAGCGCGACGGCAAGCGGTGGCACACCGTAAAGCACGTGGGCCGCAAGGGCGAACCCGTTGCGTGGGACCCGGACCTCCTGGTCTTCCTGGTCGAGACGATCGAGTCGCTGGGGCCTTTCGCTCCGGCTGACTGGAACGACCGCGTGCGGGTGGAGATCAAGGCTCCGGGGAAGGGCCAGTGGTTCTGCCACATCCTGACCGGTGGGAAGGACCTGTTGGATGTGCTCCTTCGTACACCGGCGGGAACCTTCAAGGAGCATGATCTTTCAACCCGGCTGAAGCTGAAGACGCTTGATGAGCGCACCGACCTTCCCATCTACGGGCAGTGGTCGCGGGCCACGGTTCGAGGGGAGCACGGCGGCTGGGCGATGATCCGCCTGTCACTACGGGACTTCAAGGATATCCACAAGCGATCGTTCGGAGGTTTCCTCAAGACCGCCGCTGCCGCCTATCACCAGCAGTTTCAGGCGGAACGAGCCGACCCCGGTAAACGCGAGCCGTGGAAAGTGAAGGGCGAGGAGTGGCATTTGTCGCAGAAGTCCATCACTCCGGGAAGACCCGTCCGCTGGAGGCCGGACACGCTGCTTATGGTCATCGGTCGCTTCCGCAAGCTCCAGCCCGGCCTGGAGCTGAGCTGGGACAGTAAGTCAGCGGTTCGTATGCAGGTGCCCGGTGAGCCGCAGTTTGCGGGCAAGATTGTCACCAACATGGCCCGAGGCCTGCGGATCGAGCTTCGCGCGGAGCGCGGAGCCCTGACCCCCACGCAGATCGAGCGTCTCGGCGAAGACGTCACGATCCACCACAGAGCCGGCCACGACTGGATCGCGTTCTGGCTGCGGTCACTCACCCAAAGCGACAGCAAACAACTGCGCGACGTGTGGCAGCGATGTCGCCCCGCGAGCATCGACGGAAGGCTGCAAACCGCATGACCGCTCTACTGCCCAATCGATTCCTCTTCGACTTCGAGTTTCCGCTGCACTACCGGGCGTTCCCCCCGGCCCTAAACGGCGACGTGGCCGACTTTACCGACGACGATCTGCTGCCCAAGCTGGGCGAACTGGACGGAGCTGTGGATTTCGCCGACGTCTGGGCGTGTTGGAACGAGACCGGACTGTTTGTCGCCTGCCGGGTGACCGGCAAGCGTAAGCCGCTTCGCTGCCAGCCGGGCAGCTATTGGACCGGCGATAACCTCCGTTTGTGCACCGACATGCGCGACACGCGAACGATAAAGCGAGCGACACGCTACTGTCAGCAGTTCTACTTTCTTCCAACCGGTGGGGGACGCCGCGGAAACGAACCCGCCTGCGGGGCGGTGAAGATCAAACGGGCACGTGCAGATGCGCCATGTGGAACCGGTTTCCAACCGGCTGAAAACCGATCCCACAGGCTGAGCGTCGCCTCCCGTGTGACTCGAACAGGCTACACCCTGACGGCTCACATACCGGCTGCTTGCCTTAGCGGATTCGATCCCGATGAGCACCCGCGGATCGGCTTTTACTACATCCTGGAAGATTCCGAACTCGGCCAGCAATACCTGACCGTCGGCGACGAGTTGGTCTGGTACGTCGACCCTTCGACGTGGGCGACAGCCGTGCTCGAGCGGGGCAAGTAGTTTCCGTGCCGGTGCGACCTGCTGCTGGTGCAACCTGCTGCTGGTGCGGAGTCCTTTCTCGCACCCGGGGCTGCGGGAGTCACTTCCCACGAATCACAGGCATGGATCCCTGCGGGGGTGGGGACGAGATAGGAATCTCGTCCCAGCGGCGGTGCGGGGTTGGCGTGGCCTGTGTTGGCGGTATAATCCCGCCCATTGCGGTCCGCGAGGTAGCGGATCAGCCGATTCGATCCTGACGCCGCTTTTTGGGAGCTAACAGTGTTGGACCTGGGTGGTTTTTTTACCTCGACCGAGTTTTTGGTGCAGATTGCGTCGATCATCGTGGCTGTTTTGTCGGTTCTGACCGAGCAAATTCTGGGGGGGCTTTTCGTCGGCTAGAGAATTCTCGGGTATTATCCGGCGAGGCTACGAGCGTGTAGGGTCGCGTGGCATCGTCGCCGGGAACTCGGGAGGCGATTCTCCGCTCCGCGGGAGGAGAGTTTTGGTCCGGCTGGGACCAGAATAGCGGCTTGTTTATTGGGAACCTGCTTGACCTTCCATGCCGATATGATATATTGAACTATAGGTGTGAGCGCCGGGGTCCTTCTCCTGCGTTTCACAGCTTTCTTGGAAATGAGGTAGTTAACCTCTCAGCGGTTCGAAGCTTAATGACGCATGCGACATGTTAGCCTACGGACTGGCGCACCGGCCTGTTGCCGGCTTGGGCGCGTGGCTTGCGTGCGTCACCAGGCTTTGATCCGCTTTTTGTTTTTTGGGATTCGCCCGTTCACGGAGTGGCTAAGCGGGCTTGCGGAGGCACTTTCTGAAAGTCAAACTGCCAGACGGTGACGTCCTGGAGGTCGCCGACGGGGCGACCACGTCCGACGTGGCTGCGATGATCGGCCCCGGGCTCGCCCGAGCGGCGGTTGCGGGGCGGGTTACCGATAACGGTGTAAGCGACATCATCGACCTGACGCGGCCGCTGCCCGGCGACTGCGACCTCACCATCCTGACGAAGTCCGACGATAACGCCGACGCCCTGCAGGTGCTTCGGCACAGCGCCGCTCACGTGATGGCCGAGGCGATCTGCACGCTCTTTCCCCAGACGAAGCTGGTCTACGGGCCGCCGCTGGAGAACGGATTCTATTACGATATCGATCTGCCCCGCTCGATCACCTCCGACGACTTCGCCCGAATCGAGGCGGAGATGGCCCGGATCATCAAGCAGAACCGCCCGTTTTGCCGCTACGAGCTTGGCCGAAGCGAGGGCATGGCCAAGCTCCGCACCGAGGGAAGTCGCTACAAGCTCGACAACGCCGAGCGCGCGGAGGGCGACTGGCTGAGCTTCTACGTCACCGGCGAGAATCCGGGCGAACACTTCGAGGATCTTTGCCGCGGTCCGCACCTCCCTGCCACCGGACTGATCGGGGCGTTCAGGGTTCAGCAGGTCAGCCGCTCGCACTACCGCGGGGACATTAACGATCAACCGCTGCAGCGGGTCTACGGGACGGCCTTCTTCAAGAAGTCCTCGCTTGACGCGTATCTGGAGCAGCTTACAGAGGCCCGGAAGCGCGATCACCGCGTAATCGGCAGAGAACTCGACCTGTTCCACATCAGTGACCAGGTCGGCAGCGGCCTGGTGCTCTGGCTGCCCAAGGGCACGACGATACGCACTGAGCTGCAGAACTACCTTACCGACGAGATGATGAAGCTGGGGTACGAGATGGTGGTCACCCCGCACATCGGCCAGCTCGGGTTATATCGCCGCAGCGGGCACTACCCCTATTACGAGGAATCGCAGTTTCCGGCGATGTTTGAGACCGATCGCGGCAAGGGGATCCACAGCACGTTGCAGCTTGCCCGGCGGGTCCACACGCTCGCGGGCCAGGAGCACGAGGAAGGCGTGTCCGCGGTGGCCGCGATGACGGATGGGCTGCAGAAGGCGTTCGGAACCATCGACGGGCTGGCCCACGACGCCCCGCTCGATAAGACGATCGAAGCCCTGTACGCTGCCCTCGCCGGGGAGCAGGGATTCCTGCTCAAGCCGATGAACTGCCCGCACCACATTGCGATATACGCCTCACGGCCCAGGAGCTACCGCGATCTGCCGGTCAGAATCGGCGAATACGGAACGGTCTACCGTTACGAGCAGAGCGGAGAGGTTACCGGCATGACGCGCGTCCGAGGGTTCACCCAGGACGATGCCCACTTGTTCTGTGCCCCCGATCAACTGGCCGCCGAGCTCATCGCCACGGTCGACCTGACCCGGCGCGTTCTGGAGATCCTCGGTCTGACGGACTATCGTATGCGTTTAGGTTTCCGTGACGACTCCAGCGACAAGTGGATCGGCTCAAACGAGAACTGGGCGAAGGCTGAGGAGGCTGTTCGAGCGGCGGCGGCCAAAAGCGGTGTTCCGTTTACTGAAGAGAAGGGGGAGGCGGCGTTCTACGGCCCCAAGATCGATTTCGTGGTTAAGGACTGCATAGGCCGAAGCTGGCAACTGGGCACCGTGCAGGTGGACTACAACCTGCCTGAGCGGTTCGACCTCTCGTACGTCGGGGCGGACAACTCCCCGCACAGGCCGATCATGATCCATCGCACTCCCTTTGGGAGCATGGAGCGGTTCGTGGGCATTCTCATCGAGCACTTCGCCGGGGCGTTCCCGCTGTGGCTGTCACCCGTTCAGGTCGGCGTGGCCACCGTGAGCGAAAAGAGCGGAGCTTACGGCCGGGAAGTGCTCGAAACACTGCGGCGCGGGGGGCTGCGCGCCCGCCTAGATACCAACAGCGAGAAGATCGGTCCCAAGAAGCATCGGTTTCGGACCTCGAAGGTCAATTACATCGTCGTTGTCGGTGAGCGGGAGGCGGAGGAGAACTCCGTGAACGTGAATGATCGCGACGGGCGTTCGATGGGCAACATGTCCGTCGAGTCGTTCATCGCCGCTTGTCGTGAGGAAATTGCAACGAAGGGAAGCAGTCGAGTGGCTGTTAAACAGGTAGGGGCAAGGGCATAAAGCCCGTGCCGGCGCCGCTTGTGAGCCGGCGCCGGATGTGGTCTGGTTTTGAAAGGTAGCAAACCATCGCAAAGACACTTCGTCTCAACGATATGATCCGGATCACACCGGTCCGGGTGATCGATCAGAGCAATGAACAGTTGGGCATCATCCCGACCCACGAAGCGTTGATGATGGCCCGCGAGGCGGGGCTTGATCTGGTGGAGGTGTCGCCGATGGAACGGCCTCCGGTCTGCCGGATCATGGACTACGGCCGGTACAAATACGAGAGGAAGAAGCGGCAGAAAAGCGCCTCCGCCGGGCACACCGTCACCCTCAAGGAAATCCGCCTGCGACCCAAGACCGATCAACACGATCGGCAGATCAAGATGAATCGGGCCAAGGGCTTCCTGGAGGAGGGAAACAAGGTGCAGTTCACCATGTTGTTCAGGGGGCGTGAGCGCGCCCACCGCGATCTCGCCTCGGGCATCTTCGAACTCATCCTCGCGGAGCTCGGTGAGCAGATTAAGGTTGAGCGCCCCGCTGCGCTGGACGGGCGTCGAATGACCATGGTCGTCGCCCCCGCCAAGCGCTAGCTCTCCCCAATCCTCGCGGCGGGCAGGCCCAAACGAGCCGGAGCCGGAGCGGGTTGCGGTTCGGCTATCTTCGCTCTAGGCTATCCCGGCACGCATAGACCGAATCAAGCACCGGTGCTCGATGTCAGTCTTTACCGAAAGGAATACGGATGGCTCACGGAGAGCTCGTAACCCCGCACGGCGGGAACCTGGTGGACCGTACCGAATAGCGAATGAAACGTCGAAACGTCCAAACGCAGAAACGATACCGTTTTGACTTTTTGACTTTTTGACTTTTCGACGTTTTCCTTTTCGCCATTCTGAATTCATGGTTATGAGATCACCTACGACAATCACCCCCCACATCGCTCGGCCCACCGTTGACGATTCCGTCATCGAGGCGATCGGGGCGATGGGTGCCCCGGTTGTTGTCACGCACGTAGTGCCCGACGCCGACGCCGTTGGCTCCATGCTCGCAATGGCGCTGGCATCGACCTTTGACGGGCGGCGACCCAAGGTTGCCCTCCCGGACGGCTCCCTGTCGCAACGGCTGGTATTCCTGCGTGAGTGGGTGAAAGTGCCGGTCGCAAGTCCGGAGGACTTCGCCAAGGCCGACGGATTCATCGTGCTCGACACCGCCAAGAAAGACCGTTGCAATGTGGGGCGGGAACTCAAAGGCACGCAATGGTCGGCCGGCAGGTGCGTGGTCAACATAGACCATCATGCAACCAACACGCGGTTCGGTGACGTGAACTGGGTGGCGGGTGATGTCGGAAGCACCTGCGAGCTGGTGTATTACCTGCTGTGTGCGACAGGCCGACCAATTGACCCGGTTGTGGCTTCCTGTCTGTTCGCCGGTATTCAAACGGACACGCTGGGCTTTTCGCTGCCCACGACGACAGCCTCGGCGCTTTGGGCCTCGGCCGAGCTGGTCGCCCTCGGGGCGGATGTGGCCGAACTCGGCGAACGGCTGTGTCGAAGCCGGCGGAAAAGCGAGTTCGACCTGCTGCGGGTTGTCTACGCAAACACGAAGATCCTCGCCCAAGGCCGGCTCGCCTACAGCTCGGCGAGCTACGACGAGATTCACCGGGCGGGGTGCAAAGCCGCGGACATCGACGACCAGATCAACGTGCCCCGTTCCCTGAGTGGCGTGCAGCTCGCCATGCTTTTAACCGAGGGGCGGGCGGGTAAGACGAGAATCAACTTTCGCGGCTCGGGTCCGGTCACCGTCGTTGAGCTAGCCGAACAGTTCGGCGGCGGCGGACACAGCCAGGCAGCCGGGGCGGTCCTCGACTGTGAGCTGCCGGAAGCGATCGACAAGGTCGTTCCCCCGGCCGTCGATCACCTGAAGAAGTTCCAACCGTAACCACGATATGCCGTCCAAAAACCGACAGGTTCGGCGTCAGAGCTGGAAGCTGATAGCTGACGGCTCACAACTGACAACTGACCACTGACAACTAACCACGGCATCATCAACCTCAATAAACCAACGCGGATCACGTCCGCCAAGGCCCTCTACCGGGTCCGCTCCATCACCGGTGAGCGCAAGAGCGGCCACGCCGGGACGCTCGATCCGGGGGCGTCCGGCGTGCTCGTTATCTGCATGGGAAAAGCCACCAAGATGGTTGAGCTGATCATGGATCAGCCCAAGGTCTACCGGGCGAAGGCCCGGCTCGACGTGACCAGCGAGAGCTTCGACTCGGACCGACCGCTCATTACGGTCGACGTTACGCACCCGCCGACCGCCGAAGAAGTGCAGGAGGCCTTCCGGTCCTTCGAAGGCAGAATCCAACAGGTCCCCCCCATTATCAGCGCGATCAAGATCGGCGGCAGGCCTGCCTACAAGCGCGCAAGAGACGGTTCCTTATCCGAACCGCGACCGTCAGGGAGCGTGCCGTTGGTGCGAGAACCGCTGGTGCGAGAATCCCTTCACGCACCCGAACCGCGACCGTCAGAGAACGTACAGAACTCCGAGCCGCGACCGTCAGGGAGCGGACAACACCGTGACCACCACGTTGAACTGAAGCCACGCCCGGTCGACATCTACTGGATCTATGTTCACCGCTATGCCTGGCCCGAACTGGACTTCGAGATGTGCAGCGGCCGGGGCACCTACGTGCGCGCGTTGATCCGCGATATCGGCAACGCCCTCGGCACCGGCGGCTGCCTGACTTCGCTCATCCGCACGCGCGTCGGCCCGTTCACCCTCGACAGCGCCTGGACCTTCGACGCCCTCGGCGAAGCCGCGACCCCGGCGGCGTACCTCCTCGACTTGCCCCGGGCGCGCGAACTCCTCGATCCGAACAACCGCGAGATTCCACCCCGCCCGAGCTGAACATCGCCAGTCGGCGATTGCCGATCCGACCCACAACCTTCAGGGAGCGGACAGCACCATGACCGCACCGTTGAGCTGAACCCGCGCCCAAAAACCGGTAGAGTCCACCCCGCAACCCATGTCGGCAGGTCATGTCCGCGCGCAGGATTCGGTACCCGCCCGGGCGGATCCTGACATGAACCGGTTAAGAGGCCCACAGGGCATGGCACGCAGGCCTCGTCGATGGAGAACGAGGCGCGACTGCCGCTGGTGCGAGAGTCCCTTCTCGCACCGACGACTGCGGGAATCCCTGCCTGACGATCGAAGGAAAGGACTCCTGCCCGAATGGGGACGAGATAGGAATCTCGTCCTAGCGGTTCACCCGATCTTGCGAATCTTAGATTCGGTAACGCACCAGACTCCATAGGCGAGGTGCTTTCGGCCGTGCATGCGCAAGCTGACGGTCGAGAGCACGCGGACGGGTACGGTCCGGTGGGCGCACCTTCGGGGTGAGCGACATCGAACGGCCGACAAAAGCAGGCGATTACCGTCGGAAGGAATGCGGAGCGGTGTGCGTCTAAATGAATGGGCTGATCACACGACGGCAAACTTGCGCAACAAGGCTTGAGGATCCACCTGTAAAACCGCAGGGTGTACCTGTGGCACAGGTTTGCAACCTCTGTGCTCCACCGATTGGAAGCCGGTGCCACACGAGATACGGTATCCCGTGAACACGGATCAAGGGCCATACAGCTGCCGACAAACGAAGTCCGGGTCATCGCCTTCGAGGCATAGAAGCTCGAGATACGTGTAGTCGTCTGCCAGCCCGCCCCGGCCCGCCGGGCTGACAAGGTCGAGTATGAGATAGTCCAAGAACAGCGATACGAGATCAGGCGCGTCGGCAGGCTCGAAAAGCGGAAAGCCGGGTCGGTCAAACACCTGTGAGGTGGAGTCCAGCGACTCCGACGGAGGCGATGTCAGGGGAGGGGAAATCGGACTCGGCGCAAGCGTTGGCGCCGGAATTGCGGAGGGCGTGTCGACCGGAGCTGCGGCAGAAAAAGGTGTATCGTCTGCATACTCGTCGACGACAAGCGAGTGCGCTCCGCAACCACCGAAGATCATAAGGGCTGCAGCAAATGCGAAATCACGCCTGAATTGCGCCATCTTCCGTCCCTCCCCCGTACACCGTCGCTCCGTCCCACTGCCATCCATCTTACTCTATCCGGCATGCTTATTCCAAGGGGGTGAGTCAGCATCGGGACTTGCAGTTTTCGGACCTACCCCAGCTCCTCGCAAAGGCAAGAGCTGGAAGGAGGTTACCCGGTCGGAATGATTACGACCCGGTTTGACGGGGCGCTGGTACCGCTGGCATTCGTGGCGGTGCATGTGAAGGTGAGTTCGGTGTTGATGTCGGACTCGTCCACGACGAACGTGTCCCGGCCTCATCGGATAAAAAAGACAACGCGTGCGGAAGATTTCACTAACGGCGTGCATCCAACACTATGGCACGCAAGGGCATTGGGTTGGAATGCACGGAGTTTCCAGCGATGACGCGATCACGGCTATTGCCCGACTTCGTCTTCGTGGACGACTGGGGTTCGCCGCACTCCTTGTGCAACGTTCTCGGCGACTTCACCGTGCTGGCCTTTACCCATTGCGACAAGACCACGCATGGGCGGGCCAGCGAGCCGCTTACGGCCATGGTGGCCGAGAATCGAGGCGTGAACCACATTGATGTTCGATGCATCGACATCCACTGGTCGCATGCCCGTTGCGCGCAGCACGAGAGTTGCCACCTTGTGGCTATAGGGGCGCACGGGCTCATCCTTTGTGATGCGACCGGGGTGATCCGTCGGTTGTACGGCATCGAACAGGAGGATCGCTTCTTTGTGATTGGACCCGATCGCCACGTGATTGACTCTGCGTCGGCGCATGATGTCGCTCGACTTCGCCGTCAACTGAGCCTTAGATGTGGCTCTCTGCGGTGATGGACCGGCCGGCGGGCGGCCCCGGGAATTGGGCGCCGGGCGCGCGGGGGATTCGCAACCGACTGCCGAACGGGAGACACCCGGCACACAGTCCGCCTGCGGCGGACCCCGGGCCAACGCCTCTGGTCGATGACGCTGCGAGTCTTCGGGGAGATTCGAAGGTCACCCGCATCCAAACGAATGGAGATCGGCCAGGCCGCCGTCACCGAGCAGGCTGCAGTTTGTTGGGCTGATTGCGGGCAGACCGGCCGAGTGGAACCGGTCAACAACCGGTGCCACACGGGGGCGGCCCGGTCGCGAGATCAAGACCGGAGCGCAAGCGAAGCGGTTGGATACAGCCCAACGGGAGCGTGCGGCCCATCCACCGATCGCTTGGGCTGCCTCTGTTGCGGTCGACAGTACGAGACCCAACTCATTCGACAACTCACCGTGCCGCGAGGTGGAGTCCGTTGACCGACCCCTCTCGATCCCCAAGAGAAGAATAAGCAAATTCATATCGTGCGGAAGAAACCGGGCGGTTCCTGCATCTAACGAGTAAACCGGTCAAGCCGAACGTGGCCGGCTCGCATGTATGGCGAGCCGGTCGGCTTGGCCGCAGAACCTGACCACGGGCACAGCGGTCTCGTTGCCGAGGATCACGGCCTAGCCGCAATCGGTCCGGCTCCTTGCCGAAGACTGCCGCCTTTCGGTCAAGTTCTCAACTATCGAGAAATGAGTATCCGGCCAGCGCGGTGGGCCGTGTTGCGACCGTAGAAGTTCTTATTCCTCGAAATGGACCCCGCCATGTTTGGACATGACTCGAGTACCGGGTCTATCGGCACTCTGACCGTTCTTGCCGCCGTTGCGCTTGGAGCGCTAATCACGCCGCTGGATTGCGCCGTTGCCCGGGCTCAACAGCCCGATCTGAACCTGAGGCTGGCAAGCGCTGATATCCTGCTGTTCCAGGACGCTGAAGCCGACGAGATAGCGCCCGGGACGGCCCTAACAGGCCGAAAGCACCCTTCGTGGGTGACCGACGTCGAATCCAAAGCCTGGCCGGGCCTTCTGACGGGCCTGCCGGGCTACGAGGATTTCGTGATGCCCGTGGGGATGCCGATGTACTTCGAAGACCCGTTCATCACCACGGATATACGCCTGCTCTACATGCACCACGAGATCCCCAGCGATTCGGTGTTGGGCAACGGTCAAGTCCACGTTGCGGCCGCGCAGATCAGACTCGCTCTGGCGGAGCGATTGGCGCTCATCGTCACCAAAGGCGGCTATAGCTGGGTCGATAGCCACGAAACGCCGGCCGGAGATGGATGGAACGACTGGGGATTCGGCCTGAAGTATGCCCTCTACAGCAATCCGGAGGATCAGTTCCTCGTTAGCACTGGGCTGCGGTGGGAGTTGACGAACGGCTCCACCGATGCCTGGCAGGGGGGCGAGTCACAGGAACTCAGCCCGTTCATGAGTATGGCCAAGGGCTGGGACAGGTGGCACTTCCTGGGAGCTTTAAGCGGCCGGATACCGACGGACCGCGGCGCTGGCAACGCCAGCATCGTCTGGAACCTGCACCTGGATTACGAGCTTACGGAGAAGTTTCGCCCGTTGATCGAGCTGCACGGGATTCACTATCTTTCCGATGGGGATGCGTTTCCGTATAACGCCGACTACCTCGATGCTGGTAGCATGGGGGCGACCGATGTCCGCGGCCGCGATTTCTTCTCCGCCGGACTCGGATTTCGTTGGCAGGTCGCCCCGAATACATCCGTCGGACTCACCTACGAGCTGCCCCTTGAAAGCTCCTCGGAGAACCTCCAGGAACACCGCGTAACGTTCAACACCGTGGTGAGCTTCTGACCGAGCTGACCTGCATGCTGAACCCGTGCCAATCGAGGCTTTCCGGTATCGGACCAGACGACTGTGACGCATCCGTTACAGGGAACCTCAGGTGCGTCCTTGAGGAATTGCCAAGCCCAAAACATCGACAGCCGCTGGTGCGAGAATCCCTTCTCGCACCCACGACTGCGGGATTCCCTCCCCGACGATCAAAGGAGAGGATTCCTACCCGAATCGGTACGAGATAGGAGTCTCGTCCGAGCCGTGGTCGAGAGCCGGGCGAGAGACAGGCTGGAAAACGTGTCCCACATCGTTCGGGCCGAGGGACCTGACGACCCCGGGGCCAAAGCCCGCGCTTGACCGCAGGCGGGCTTCCCCCTACGATCGGCGAACGATGCTCATCCGCTGGTGCCGATTATGGCTCGTGTTCGTGTTGCTCGGTGCGATAAGCGGTTGTCTTGGACCTCGTCGCAGCGAGTACCTGTCCACCCGCGAAATCTCCGTACAGGACCGGTCGGCGGAGGCGGATCGCCTCTGGCAGGCCGCCCAGGAGACGCTCCGGCGGCACGGGTTTCAACTCGATCGCGTGGATCATCGGGCCGGCCTGATCACCACGATGCCCGAGGGGTCCCAACACTTCTTCGAGTTCTGGCGACGCGACGTCGACACCGCGCCGGACTTCTGGGAAGCGACTCTCAACCCCATCCGCCGCCGGGCGGAAGTTGTGATCGCCCGGGGCGAAGACGGCGTGTGGACGCAGCTTGCGGTCGCTGTTTACAAGCAGAGGCTCTCCTCACCCGACCGGCAGTTCAACAGCACGGGAGCGGCCTACCAGTACTTCGGCGACAGCCTGCCGGCGACGACCGGTGAGCCCCGGGTCACCGCCGAGGACGACCGCTGGCTTGAGATGGGTAGGGATTCAGCCATGGAAGAGCGCCTGGTTCGGGCGATCTTCGAGCGTGTAGGCCAAGCGAATTCGCCCAAAGTGGGCGGGTGACGGACCACGTTGCGGGTCGGAAGCTGCCCGATGGGCGGCAACGGAATTCAACGAGCCCCACGGATGGAGCGTTTGCCGACGGGGGGCGAGATGCGGCCCAGCGAGTTATCAGCAAACGAACGACTTCCCTTCCTATCGACCGATCCTCACCCCGCATCATGCCCCGGCCGGCGGCCAGCGCGCTTGCGGCTAAGTCGGGTGGTCCTGGCCACTCTTGCCGTCATTGCGGCCCACGCTTCGGGACTTAGGGCCGGCGAGACCGAATCACCGGAGCCCTACGAGATCGTCGTATCCGTCGCCGTACCTGTCCTGCCGCCACCGGTTCGGGCGTTTTTTGAAACCCACATCGACACCGTTCGGCAAAGCGCAACCCGGCTGATCGGGTCGACCACTACGCCTGGCGACCACGGAGAGGACTCGGAGTGGCACTATATAATGCTGGACGTTGCCGCCACGGGTTCGAGCGACCGTCACGAAGCGGCGCTTGGTTTCCCGCACGATCGGGCGGCGGCCGAGCGGTTGTTTGCCCGCGTGGGCGTGCGCCGGGGAGGTTCGCTGCCGTGGGTGGTTGGGGACCAGCACCGTCTACTCGTGCAAGCGTTCGCAGCGGGAGATGCCGAGGCCATCGCCCGTCGCGGTGGATTGATTCTGCATCTTTCGACCGACGCATCGCTTCCCCTCAACACGACACGTCTTCATTGGGCGAATGCTGCCGCCGGGCCTCGCACGCCCGCAGTGGGTTCGTCTCACCCGGACGGGGGACTTACGACGGGTCCACACCGCTTCCACGAGGAGGTGGTTCAGCGGCTGCGGGAGCGGTTTGATCACGAGGTGCGCGTCTGGCCGGGGCGTTATCGCCCGGTCGCCGAACCGGTTGAGGCTGTTTTTCAAACGTTGCTCAGCGCCCACGAGGCCCTTGACGAGTTTCTCGAGATCGATGCGGCATTTGCCGGCGATCCGCCCGATGCCGATGGCGGGAGGTCACCGGCGTCGGTGGACGCCTATTACGAAAGATTGACCGAGCGCGCTGCGTCGAACCTGGAGTCGCGGCTGGAAGCGGGAGCACTGCTTGGTGCCGATCTGATCGGCGGAGCATGGGTGGAAGCGGGCCGGCCGCGGCTGGAACGGTTGAACGCAGACCCGGCGCGTTCGAGGATACCTGCGGCGCCACCGAAACCCAAGCGTGCGCCCTTCGTCGGCAGCCGCAATTCCCTCGTTTTTCACGTAGCGACGTGTAGCCACGCGGTGCGCATCAAACCGGACAATCTCGTCCGCTTCCCCACCGCGGCGGCGGCCCGCGCCGCCGGCCGCTCGCCGTGCAAGGCGTGTCGCCCCAATGGTGGCTGACTCTCGCGAGCGCTCCCGGCAAGTGGCCCATCCGCTGGTGCAGCCGGCCAAAAAAAAGACGGAAGGCACCCCGTGGCGACGAGCACCTCCCGTTGCGTTCCTTGCGCCGTATCCGTTTGACATCCGCGATGGACGCTACCGGCTGCCGTGGCGAGAGTCGGCTCGCGTTTTGCCCATCTGCAACATCAGCGGGTCGGGCATCAAGCTCATTTCTTCTTTCGCCTCTTCTTGCCGGCCTTCTTCTTGCCGGCTTTCTTCCTGCCTTTCTTCTTACCGGCTTTCTTCTTACCGGCTTTCTTCTTACCAGCTTTCTTCTTACCAGCTTTCTTCTTCTTGGCGACTTTCCGTTTCTTAGCCACGGATATCACCTCCTTTCTTGACAGAATCGTACACGATCAGCGCGCCGTGTCAAAGGAATTTCGTCAAAGCGCCGCGTACCCGCCCCTGTGTGCGGCGAGCCCGTAACGAGTGCCCTACGCTCTTGCTGAGTGCGAGAGAGTCTCAGCATGTCCGTCCTCCGTCAGTATCGGAGACAAAGTGCTGGCACCGTACTGCTGACCGACGAGCTTGGTACGACAGTAGCCTACACCGCATGAATTCATCTTCCGTTCCCGCGCGACAGTCAGGTGAAGAGTTAAGCTGGCCGCCGATCGGGGAGGTTCTGCTTCGCAGCAGAGAGTCGACCGGCTCGAAGAAAACCGCGAAATAATCGGGGAAATGCGCCGCTTGGCGCTTGGACGCGGTCCGGTCGGCTCAGCGCAGCCGACCCTTGTATTGCGGTGCCACGGTTGTTGCACCTCCCACCCAGCGGGAGTGCGGCGCCTGCATGCATGCAGAACATAAGGCGTCTTGAAGAGTGGTGTGGGCGACCGCCCAGCACGCAACGCGCTGTTGGCAGGAGAATCCACGAAGGACGCGCATTCATCCGTGCACTACTTCCAATAAGGTGTGATTCAACCAGTCGAGGCCCTAAAAAAAAATGAAAGTTTTTTGGATTTTTTACTTGCCAACACTTGCCGAGAGCTTCTCGTTGAACGAGTTTCAAGAAATATAGGCCGGGGCCGCAACCGAATTAGCGTGCGATCTTCGGGTCGAAGCGGCGGTGCGATGTCTTCGCAGGCGACCCGTACACATCATAACCGCGCTCATGGCCACGTTCATAAACCGCGTTCATCGCGCAAGTTTTTTGCGATGGCTGGTCTTCGGAAGCGTTCGTTCACCGCGGACGATGATAGCCCGGCGCGCTGACTCCGTTTGGTGGATAAGCGGGAAGGGACGAGGGGAGGTCTCGGCCGCGCGGGCTGGTCAATTGACAGACGGAACGGGCCACGGCGCCGGCGCCGAAAACCTACTTGGCCCGCTCGAGGTACTCGCCGGTTCGCGTGTCCACGCGGACCACGGTGCCTTTGTCGACGAACGGAGGGACCCGTATTCTAGCGCCGGTTTCCAGCGTGGCTTCTTTCAGTTGATTGGTGGCCGTGGCCCCTTTGACCACCGGAGGGGTATCCTTGACCTCCAGCTCGACGACCAGCGGGACCTGGAAGGAGATCATCTGCCCATCGAACAGCTCGCAGGTGACCTTCTGGTTGGGTCTCAGCCACTTAGCGGTCTCACCCACGAGATCTGCGCCGACCGGAAACTGATCGTACGACTCCAGGTCCATCACCACGAAGCTGTCGCCGTCTCTGTAGAGGAACTCGTATTCCTTGGATTCCACGAAGGGGATTTCAATGCGGTCGTCCACGTTGAAGCGCACTTCCATGATGGTCCCGGACTTCAGGTTTTTGAGCTTGGACCGCATGTAGCTGCGCTTGTTGCCCTTGGCTACATGGGCGATCTCGTGCACGACGAACAGGTCTCCGTTGTGAATCACGGTCCTGCCCTTGCGAAGTTCGGCAGCCTTTATCATCTCGCTCGGTTCCGCTTGCTATACCACAATCGTGTCCCCAGTAAGCATGGTCGCAGAACCGCCGGCGAGCGTCAATAGCGCCACAGGTGGGAGCAGGGTGCATCCCAAAGAAGGTGGCGATTCGCCGATATTGGGTGGCGTGGCCGCTCTTCAAAGCGGCCATGATCGCCACAGGATTTCATCCCCGCCCAAAAGGTGGGCATCCCGCTCATAATGGGATGCACCAGTGGGACCACGCTTGCGGGCGATCACGGACCGCGGTCCCCGCGGGTTATGGGGCGTTCTCCCGAAATCGGCGCCTGGCCGAGGGAGGAGAGCGCACAACGCGGGGAGATTGCACCCCACTCTTTGCAGCCCGGAATCCGGTCTCATGGGCAAGGCCCGTCGCCCACCCGCTCAGACGTACCACCGCCGGGTCGCCTCGCACTGTGGCCACAGCTACCAAGACCGGCGGGGAGGGGCCTTTCCCGGAGGGGCATCGTCCGGGGCTCTTGCCTTGCGTCCCTCCGGGAGTAAACGCCAACCCCAAGCGCATGAGCGTGCGCGCCGCGAACGGGCGGGCAACTCGTGCGAAGCGAAGGAGTTGGTACCATCAGCCCAGCCACGCTGCAGATACCACCACGCCAAGACAGAGCCGCTGCTCGCCGGCTACGCTTCCGGCCCGCTGAGCTTGCGGAAATAGCGAACCGGAACATCGGTCCGGTAGCCCAGCTTCTCGAAAAGCGCGCAGGAACTCTTGTTGTCGGGCATGACCAGAGTGGCGATGATATCGATCCCCTGGGCGCGGATCGCATCCTCACAGGCTGTCACCAGCTTCTCCGCGATGCCGCGTCGACGATACTCGGGAAGGACCGCCAGCCGATTGATCCATCCCTTGCGGTGGTCGTGTGAGCCGAGCACCACTCCGATGATCCGCTCGGCGTCGGTCGCCACCATGTACAGATCGCCGAAATGCTCGAGTTGCCGGCGGAAAGCCTGCTTACCATCCCGGCCCTGAGCACTGAATGCAAGCCCCGCCGCCGACCACAACGCCGCGATGTCGGCATAGTCGTCCGCGGTGGCCTTGCGGATGGATGGAGGCGAATATCCGGAATCTCGTCCTATGTCCACGAGTCCCCCATCTGCAGACCTAGAAACAGGAGCTGCATGAAATCAAAAAGGGCGTGGGCAACCACCGCGGGTATGATCGACCGCCGCCAGATGGTCACAACACTGAACACCAGTGCCAGAACCGCGATCATTGGCAGGGCTGCCCACACCTGGTCGAACGCGTGCAACGCCGTGAAGACGACGGTGCTGATGAGGACGGCCAGGGTCCAGCTACCGGTAATCCGCCGCAAACGGGTCATCAGAAAGCCGCGAAAGAGGACCTCTTCGTAGATACCCACTACCATGGCCACACCGGCGAACTCGAGCAGCCCGACGTTGGGGATCAGCTCAACAAGCCGCCGGGAGTTCTCTGACATCTTCTCCATCAGCTCGGGTGCCAGGAGGGAGACGGCGACCGCCGCGACCATAGAGAATATGCACAATGCGACCACCGCGCCGATGCCGATGACGCAATCGAGGACGAATCCGGGCCGGCGAACGCCCACCGATCGCAGCGACTGCCGGCGGAAGGCCAGGATGATACCGATCGCGGCGAACGTGGCGAATGCGGCGCATACCAGGCCCGGGATTCGCAGGGCACGCTCCACCGTCTGCCGGGCTATATCCATCTCGGGTCCGGTTTCACCCAGTCTGGGAATCCCGGCGCCAACCAAGAGCGTCAGGGCCAACTGCGCGGCGGTCTGGAGTACAAACAGCGTGAGTATGAGCGCCCCAACGTCCGCGAGGGCAGCGAGCCGCGAGCTGTCTGGAAGTAGGATCTCGCGGGCCAGGACCGGGGCGGTAGGTGCGAGATGGAATTCTCGCGCCAGCGGAACCGTGATCGGGCGGGCGAGAGGGATGCCGGGGGGGGCAGAGATTCTGTTTGCGCACGGCTCAGGGGGAAGCGGGTCGGGTCGAATTGGCTCTTCTGCGTCAGCCATCAACTCGCCTGGAGCAGGGACGCAACCGTCTCTCCGATCTTCGCAGGTGAGTCGGCCACTTCGACCCCCGCGTCATTCAGGGCGGCGATTTTGGAGGCTGCGGTTCCCTCCCCCCCGCTTATTATGGCGCCGGCGTGGCCCATCCGCTTGCCCGGCGGGGCGGTCTGCCCCGCGATAAACGCAACAATGGGCTTGGACACGTGCCTCTCAATGTACTTTGCCGCTTCCTCCTCGTCGGTCCCCCCAATTTCACCGATCAGGATGATCGCGTCGGTCCGGTCGTCCGCTTCGAACAGCTCCAGCAACTCGATGAAGTTCAAACCCTTCACCGGGTCCCCGCCAATGCCGATGCACGTGGACTGGGCGATGCCGCGGGTGGTGCACTGCCAGACCGCTTCATAGGTCAAGGTGCCGCTCCGCGAGATGATGCCCACGCTCTTGCCCCCGTTTTCGCAAGGTTTATGTATATAGCCGGGCATGATGCCGACCTTGCACTGCCCCGGGGTGATGATGCCCGGACAGTTGGGGCCTATCAAGAGGGTTCCCTTCTGATCGAGATACTCCCGAACGCCCACCATGTCGAGGGTAGGAATGCCCTCGGTGATCAACACCACGATCGAGCAGCCGGCGTCGGCAGCCTCCATGGCCGCGTCCGCGGCGAACGCCGCCGGGACGAACACCATAGACACGTCCGCCCCGGTGGCCGCCACCGCATCGTGACACGTGTTGAACACCGGAAGCCCATGCTCCGACGGCGTTCCACCCTTGCCGGGCGAAACCCCGCCGACCATCTTGGTGCCGTACTCCAAACACGCCGCGGTGTGGAACGCCCCGGCATTTCCGGTGATTCCCTGGCAAATGACCCTGGTCTCACGGTCGATAAGGATGCTCATCTGGGGTAACCTTCCTTCCTGATAAAGCCCGACAGGTGCGAGAGGGGATTCTTGCACCAGCGGCAAGCCGGCTTGCCGGTCCAGCCGGTCGGTGACTGGCCGCCGGCGCGGAGAGTCTCACCCACGCCCATAGGCTCCGTCGCAGGAAGTATCGCACGACGTCGACCGGTCTGCAAGCCAGCCTGCTGGTCCAACGTCCGAAACCATGCCCGAGGGGGGAGGGGGCGCTTGGGTGGTGTGGAACCGGTTCTTGACCGGTTGGAAACCGGTTCCACAAGAGGTCTTTCCTTGACGGAGCCGGACGGACCGGGCGGTTGTTCGGATTCCACCGGAACGTCCGCCTGTCTTCACACTCTTCATTCCGCTACGATGTCGCCTCGCTTGGGCGTCGGACAGATGGGTGCGACGATCGGCCGGCGCGGGGTCGTGGGCTCATTCACCCGCGTGACTCATGAAGCGTGTTATGAACCCGCCTCGGCAAGGCCGCTTCACGAGTCCCGCTTCACGAGTCCCGCTCGATCGTTGCCCATTGTAACGGCTGATAATGTGACAGGATCATGGCATGATGCAGCGTTGGGGGCGGTTCGTGGGGCGGACCGCCTGGTTTTGGATGCTCTTCTGGCCGGTTCTGGCCCTGTGCGTCTACCTGCCCGCCCCGCGCATCCCCACGCTGCTGGAAGACGACGACACCGGCTTCATTCCCGCTGATCGGCCCAGCCAGCGCGCCTTCGCCCGGCTTAAGGAAGAATTCCCCGATCACGCCCCGGCCAGCCGGGCGATCATCGTCTTTGGCCGCGAGACGGGCCTCTCGCCGGCTGATCACGCCCTCATCGCGGAGTGTGGCGAGGCCCTTACGGCGCGCAGTGCGGACTCGAGTTGGCACGTCCGCACCGCCGCGACCGCACCACACTTGCGGTCCATCCTGGAGAGTGACGACGGAAAGGCCGCGGTCATCGCCGTTGATTTGCCGGCGGAAATGCTTACCCATAGCACGGTCAACCGGGTACGAGCAATCCGCGACGTCGTTGCAGGTGCGAGAAGGGATTCTCGCACCAGCGGGACAGAGGATTCTCGCACCAGCGGGAGAAGGGCTTCTCGCACCGGCGGTCGCACCAGCGGGCCGCCGGGACTGCAGGTCGAGATCACCGGTAACGCGGCGATCGGCGAACTGCTCGACAGAAACGCCAAACGCGACGTGGCCAAGACCACCGTGTGGGCCTTCGCCGCGGTGATGATAATACTGCTGGGCATCTACCGCTCACCGGTGGCGATGCTGCTGCCCCTGGCGACGATCGCCATATCGCTTGCCGTCTCCCTGGGCCTGATCGGGTTCGCAGCCTCGAGCTTCTTGCCCATAAACGGGCTGGTGGAGATGTTCGTGATCGTGATCGTGGTCGGGTCGGGGGTGGACTACTGCCTGTTTCTTTTCGCCCGTTTTCGGGAGGAAATGACCCGGACCCCCGACGTGGGGGCTGCGGTGCACGTTGCGGTCGCCCGCTCGGGGGCGGCGATTCTCGCCAGCGCCGGCACTAACGTCGTGGGCCTGGGCACTCTGATTCTTGCGGACAACCGCGACCTCTGCACCTCGGGGCCCACCATCGCCTTTGCCGTCTGTATCGCGACCTTTGCGGTCTTGACTCTGGCGCCATCACTCATGCGCGTGGCTGGCCGGCGCCTCTTCTGGCCGGGCGGCCGCGACCTTCACCGAACAGCAGCCCAAGGGGGTGGGCTCTGGGGGTTCGTCTCCCGTATCGCCACTCGTCGCCCGGGGGCCGTCGCAATCGGGTTGATCGTCCTCATGCTCCCGCCCGCGATTCTCGGCGGCGGCGTCGAGCCGCTCTACGATTCGCTCGAGGAATTCCCCGCGGATTCATCGTTTGTCCGCGGGGCCCGGCTGTACGGGAAGCACTTCGCCAAGGATGTAAGCGAACTTACCCTGATCATCTCGGCGCCGGTCCGACTCGACGCCCCGCAAGTTCTGCCCACGCTCCGCCGGGCCCTCGATACCCTCGCCGACGCGTTGTCCGACCGCTTTCCGGTCAGCTACCAGCGCGATCTTCATGATCCGCTCGGGACGCTGCGCCCACGGGAGGGGGCCAAAGAGGCGGGCATCGTTGGCCGTCTCGGAGCAGGTCTGATGGATTCGATGGCCCGGGACTACTACCTCGGCCGATCGGGACGGGCGACGCGGATCGACCTGGGGATCGGCGTGGAACCGCGATCCCGCGAGGCGATCGAGATGGTGCCCGCGATTCGCCAGGCGGTCACCCGTGCGCTCGCCCCAACCGGGCTGGCAGATGCACTCGGCCCATCGACCATGCGTGTGGACCTCGCCGGTGAGGCTTCCCTTTATGCGGACATGCACGATCTGCGCAGACGCGACTTTCGGGTGATCGCGATAGTGGCGATCTCGCTGATTTTTCTGATTCTTGTGGGCCTCATTCGATCGCCTGCCCAGGCGGCGGTGCTGGTTGGTGCCACACTCCTTACGTACCTCGCCGCTTACGGGACGACGTGGCTGGTTTTTCACCTGTGGTTCGGCCTGGAGGGGCTAAGCCACCAGGTGAACTTCCTGCTGTTTATCATCATCCTGAGCTTGGGGCAGGACTACAACATTTATGTCGTGACGCGCATCCGCGAGGAACTCGCCACCCTTCCCCCGCGTGAAGCCGTTGCAACCGCGATCCGCCGGACCGGAGGGGTGGTCAGCAGTTGCGGCATCATTATGGCCGCCGCCTTCGGCTCGATGCTGGCCGGCTCGCTGTTGGTCATGAAGGAGATGGCCGTCGCCTTGGCCGTGGGAATCCTCATCGACACCTTCCTGGTCCGCCCGCTGCTGGTGCCGTCGCTGATCCTGCTGCTGCACTCCCGCGACGGGGAAGGCAGGTGAATCACCTGCCCTACGCCGGCTCGATGCCAAGCCGGAGCTGGGCGTAGCCGTCGATCTCGAAATGCTCGATGCGGATGGGGTGCTCGCCGGCCTCGAGGTTCAGGTAGGCTTCGTCGAGCGTCGGACCGTGCCAGGTCCAGTTGCGAATCACTTCCTTGCCGTCGACAAACACGCGAACGCCGTCGTCCGACATCGTCCAGACCCGCCACTTCCCCGCGGGCACGTGCACTTTCGTGGTCGCTACGGTTGCGAAGTAATCCGACTGGACCTGTCCTGGTTGCCGCTCCCTGCCGCTGGTGCGAGAATCCCTTCTCGCACCTACCGCCGCGTTTGGGTTTGGCCGCTCCCTGACGGTCGCGGTTCGGTAGGGACCTCCATGGGCCCAGGTGAAGTCGATCGAAGAGACCGTCGTCTCGCCGAGCGGGTCAGCCGCGATGATGCGGCCCCAGTTCTCGCTGCCGCTTCGCGGATCGTCGGACTTCGACCAGCCATAAAAAGCGACCTTCCACTCGGCGGTAAACAATACGCCGGTGGCTCTGAGCTGCTGCCCATCGGCCTCGATGAGAAGCTCGAACGGCTCAGCGCCGTTCTTTACCGCGGTAAGGGTCAGTTTTGCCGGCGTGGTCCCGATGCGCGGTTCGACCTCCACCCTGCCGGTGACCTGGGCCACGCGAAACTTCGAGCCCGGTCCGAGTATTTGCAGGAGCACCTTCTCACCGCCGTAGACCCTTGACGGAGACAAGCGAACATCGGTGAAATCGTAGGGGCCCCACTCGTCGATGAAGATGAACTGCCTCCCCCGCTTGGCCCCTTCGGGCAGGAACGCGTCCTGGGCGCCCTTTCTGGTGACCCGTGGTTCGCGCTTGACGACGTCAATCGGAGGCAACTTGACCGGTTGCTGCTCCCCTTCCGGCATAGCCTCGAACCCCTGCCCTTCATTTTCGATCGCCGCCCGCTGCTCATCGGTCAGGTAGAGGCGCGCGCCGGACACATCCCCTACTACATGCACGGATACATCTACATCCACCATGGTGCTGTCCGCAACGATGCCGGCGGTGTCGTCCGCCATGCGAACGGCGGTCTTGACCTTTTCGAACCGATTGCCGACCACGAAATTCCCAGAGGAACGGCAACGGTCGTGCTGCCTGCAGAACGGGGAAGCCAGCAGATCCTTGTCGTCGTCCCACCAGAGGTTCACACCTATCGCACAGGTGGACTCATGTACGCTCCCGGGCGGTCCCGTCTCGGTGTTGGGCATGGCGCCTGTGATCGTGTTGCCGGAGATCCGATTGCCCCGGCCGTGCTCGATGGATATGCCGTATCTGCAATCGGTGATGGTGTTGTTCTCGATCACGGTGTCGTAAGAATAACCCGCCCACACGCCGTGGTTGCACTCTCTTATGATGTTCTCGATGAAGAAGTTTCCGCCTGAGAAGGTGGCCTCGATGCCGTTGGCAGCCGCGTGGGAGAAGTCGTTGCGGTAGACGACGTTACCGTTACATCCACCCCTCCCGGTCCTCTTGAGCGTTTCGTTGCCGGCGTAGAGGAAGAATCCGTCGCCTCCGTGAGTGGCGCTGTTGTAGGCGAACACGTTTTCATTGCACTGCTCATAGACCAGGATCCCGGCGGAGTCCTGCCCGCGGGAGTAGACGCCGTGGCTGTAGCCGCGCATACAGAAGTCGAACTTGTTGTTCATCACCTCGCACCTGCTCGAGCGCCACATGGCCAATCCCCACCCGCTCATGAAGGACATGTCGTTGTCCACGATGCGCGCCTCGTCGCAGCCACTGATGCACAAACCGTTTTGGCCGTTGCGCGAGCGGCAGCCGCTCACGGTCGCCTTGGGGCAGCGAAAAAGGTATATACCCGCACCAAAGCGCAGCCACTCGCTGCGATCGTTCTCGTGGCCGAAGAGCCAGTCGGACACGTCCTCCCGCTCGATGGTGCTCCTCAGGCGCTGCCGGTAGTTGCCCGAGACGTCGCATCCGGCGATCTTTATGCCCGGCGAATCTTCAGCGTAGATGCCGACCTTGTACCCGCGTACGGTTGCGTTAGTGACGGTTACGTTCCTTCCACGGATGACGATACCCCGGCCCGCATACGAGTCTGCCTCGATGTTCTTGGGCGATCCCACAAGCGTCACGCCGGAAAAATCGACCGTCAGATCGTCGCCCGCAATGGTGATTGCGCCCCGTCCGGCCGCGTCCTCGAAGGTGTAGACTCCCGGGGCGACGCGCAGGCTCTCGGTTATCCGAAAGCCCGGGGCGGTGGGCTTAACCTGTTTGGGATCACCCCCGGGCGCCGGAAAGGGCGGCAGGGCGGCAAGGCAGACAGCAGCCGTGAACGATAGTGACCACATCCTGGAGTCTCCGTTGTAATGCGTTTGGGCGATTCGACGCAACATGCGGGCGATTCTACAATGTCACGTTTCCTGCGGATAGGCCAGCGGAGACGGCACAGTCGACGCGCCGGCACACTTAGGGTATAAGCATACTGTCCAGCGGTTTGAGCGCCAAACAGTTACGAAACTCGAAATACGAAATGCGAAATATGAAACAAATCCGAATGACTGAAGATAGAAATCCAAGACGGTTTCAAAGACCGAGCAGGAGATGTTTCGGACATTTGAGTCTTGGTGCTTCTGATTTGTTTCGTATTTCGAGTTTCGGATTTCGGATTTGGCAACGCGCTCTTGGGCGCCGGGCAGTTACGGTATAAGTATCCAGTCCGGAGGCCTTGGCGACGTGTGAACGCGGCGAACGAGACAAACCAGATCGATCGGCGATTTCGAAGGCGTCACAGCGTGCGGCGGCGGGACGACTTCGCCCGCATCTTCGCCCACAAATGCAGCGCGGGAAGCGCCCGGCTGGTTGTGTACGTGGCCCCGAACGGACTGCAATGGTGTCGATTAGGCCTGAGCGTGGGCAAACGGGTGGGCAACGCCGTACGCCGAAACCGCGTGCGCAGGAGAATCCGGGAGAGCTTCCGCGTGTTAAAGGCCGAGATTCCCCTGGGCTTTGACGTCGTGGTTGTCGCCCGGACCGGGGCTGACGAACTTCACTCCGAGCTCCCCGACCTGCTCCGCAGACTCATCATCAAGGCAGTTCGACCTCGTACGGGAAAGGCAACGGGAAGCACACCTCGACCGAGTTGCCCCGAGCCGCCGGGGTGACGATCCGCCCGAAGATGTCCGTCTCCACGACGGCCATCACCTCATACTCGCCGGGCTCCACCGTGATGCCCGGTTGCCAGACCTCCCCTTCCTCATCCCACATCATCTCGATGCCGATCGCCTGGGTTAGCTCGATGACGGTGAGGTTAGTCATCGGACCGGGGCTTTCCGCCGCGACGCGCTCCTCGTCGAACATGTCGCGGTGCCGGTCGTCGCCTTGATCGTCTTCGGGCACGGCCCCATCGGCCGAAAGCCAGAAATGGATCGGGTCGAGAACCTCTTCACCGCCACCGAATCCGCCTCCTCGCCAGGTGATCTCCAACCCGATGAACCCCGAATCGTTCATCGTGGGCACTCCCGGGTCCAAGCACCAGTAGTTGACCATGGCGACGCTGATGATCTCGACCTCCTGGCGGATCCACACGTCCCCCGGGGCTTCGTCTGTGATGATGTCGCCTCCGAAAGCGACCTGGGCTTCCAGTCGGAAGCTCCGCGGCCAGGCGTTGTTGGGCAGAACCGCTCTAGACTCCGGCAGCACCAACAGGTGACTTTCGTCCAAGGTGAAATCGTCCGGAGTCACATCGGTGCGCACATTCCCCCCGAACGCTTCGTTGGTAAGGTAGACCCGGGCCGCGGCATCTTCCGGCACCGCAGCGGTGTCGATACGGATGGTCACAAAGTCACCCAGCCGAGTGCTCACATCGACCGCGGGCTGGCTCATGACGATCTGCCAATCCGAAGTCGAGCCTCCGCCGCCGCCCTTGCCGCCCCCGTCGGAGGCCCCCCCGTCGGCGATGTCCACTCCACCAGGGGCCCGTACGAGGACCTCCGCGATCCCGTCGGTAATAATGCCGACGACGTGATACGACCCCGGCAAGGTGCCTGCAGGAACGCCCAGGGTGATCTGGTCCCCGGGGCCGTCCTGATCCTCTCCCAAAGACGCCACCAGGAGGATTTCGTCTCCGTCGAGGGCTTCTTTGTGGGAATCCGGATCGAGAAGCAAGGATATCCTGGCATCGTCGTTCTCGTCCGTGTCACGCCACAAAACCAGGAACGAACCGCCAAGATCCACGGTGACCACCTCGGCCGGTTCGATCAACACCAGCGTCGGAGGATCGTTCTGGGGTGCGGGGACGATTCGAACCACGCCGTCAACCCGGGCGGTACCGACCAACTCGCCATCGTCGATCATCCCCTCCAGGGAGTACATTCCCGGCAGGACGTGCTCAACGGTCACCGTCACGGCGTCCACCCTCACACCGTCGGGATCCTCCGCCAGTGCAGGACCTATCGGGAACGCCCCGACTCCGAATCCCTTCGTGTCCGTTCCGACCAGCGAGAAGGTGATCGTCGCGTTGTCATCCGGGTCCGCGTCATCCCAGCGGATCGTCAGCGTGTCCTCGCGCTCGAGTTCAAACAGCTCGGACGGAGACCTGATCGAGAGGGTCGGGGCGGCGTTGCCCGGGTCCATAACGACCTCCACCCGCCCGGGGGCCACCGATGTGGCCACGCTGACGCCGTCGTCGATCTGGGCTACAACCTCGTACAGCCCCGGCTCCAGATCCTGCAAGACGATAATGAGTTGGTCGTTGATGCCGTCCAAGGCTGCACCGACCGCGGGTCCGACCGGGATCATTTCGTTGGAGCCTGTGGTACCGACCGGCTGCAGGAAGAGGCCCACGACGGTCCCGGGCGTTCCCCCGCCGTCGGTCCACCGGGCGGCGAACGTCGAACCGAGAGTCAGCGTCATGTCACTCTCAGGCTCGAGAAGGGTCACGCTTATCGGCTCGGGACCGCTGGGTTCCGGTTCAACCGGAGGCGGGTCCTCGTCGACGACGTTGTCGTTACCCGCATTGTTTTCCCCGCCCCCGCTGTCCGCGTTGTCGTTCTCGTTGCCGCCGCCTTCGTCCTCATTCCCGGGGTCGCTGATGACATAGTCGGCGGGGGTGGTCTCGTCGAAATCCACCCCGAATGCCAGAACCGTGCTCCCCAGCGCCCGGCCGAGTTCATCAATGCCGGATAGCTCGATGATGTTCGCGGCTTTCGGACTGGTAACCGTGGTGACGGTTTCGGGCAGCACCCTGACGAACGCCAGGTGCACGATCGACTCGTCGCTGATGAACCGCACGGTTACATCGGCACGAACCTCACTTTCGTTTCGCACCCGGGCACTGACCACAGCGTCTGGGGACGGGGGCGGTGCCGGCGGAAGCCCTGCTGCGGGACCCTCGGTGGTTACGTCGCCGACGGACTGGTCCTCTTGCTGATCGGGGGTCTCACCACTGCTTTCCGAACTGGCGGGCTCCGGTTCGTTTGGAATATCAACGAGCGTTGTGCCGCCCTGCTGGTCGCAGCCGACCACCGCAAAACACCCCAGGATCACCAGGATGAAAGTCAGCCTGATTCGCTTCATTGTCCCAACTCCAATTCCTCTCCGAACAGACTGACCGGCGCCGTTCGCTCTCGAGTGCAAGAGAACAACCCGCCGAACCTGTTACGACGCCGAGCGGCCCAGAGCGTATGCCCGGGCGTGGACGCGCTACGCAAACAACTGCTGCGCCGGCTTCAGTCGATGCCGGCCCGGCCCGCCCTCAACGCCAGGCGCGCCCAGGGACCGCCCTATTTTAACTTGCTCCATTATAGGCAACTTGACCCCATAATACGAGTCAATTCCCCGGCGGGCGCGCCGATCCGCGAGAGCCAGGATGCGGAGCAGCGTCGCGTCTCCGGCCGGTTGCCGCCTGAGCAGGGCCCTGTTGGATTGTAAGTCTCTGCAATATATAAGGTTGTGGAGACGGCAGGTGGGGCGAGAAGAAGGTCGAAACTCGAAAGTCACAGGTCGAAGGTCAAACCCCGACTTTTAACCTTGGACCTTGGACCTTCGATCTCCCGGGGGCGATGGGACACTCCGGGTTGGCCCGCGCCGCTTGGGAGGGTATGATTGCGTTGCTATGCGAACGTTAGAGATCGAGAAGCAGCTCCACCACCGCCCGTTTCTCCCGTTTCGACTGCGGATGTCGAATGATACCGCCTTTGAGGTTCGTCATCCCGAGATGCTGATGGTTTCGCGGACGATCGTTGCCCTGGGACTCCACAAACCCCGAGCGCGGCGTCCCGAGGCGATCGTTCTTTGCGATCCTGTGCACATCATCCGAATCGAGCCGATAGTCAACAGCCGAGCTGAAGGAACTCCTCGCCTTGCGGAAAGAGACGGTTGAGCGATAGGATTCCCAGGCGTAGGGCGTGCTCTGCACGCCGACCCGTCCCACCATGGCTTGTGTCGGCCATAGCGCGACCTATCTGGGTTGACCCGTGGAGCCAGGGCAGGTCGTTGACCTGCCGTTATCATCTGGTGGGGTGGACCACCTCGTTTCGAGGTGGGGGAGCGATTTCTCTTACGCGGGGGTGCGTGGGCTCGCCGTGCTCGAGTGGGACCGGTATCATGCTCCTCCTGCTCGCGGGAGATGGTGGCCCAGGCAATCCGGCTGATGTAGAGAATGTCGCGGCGTGGTGACCATAAGTCAGATCGAGGAACTTAGCAGACGTATTGGGCGTGAGTTCCACGCCGAGCGCGTCGTGCTCTTCGGGTCTTTCGCACGCGGCGTCCCCACCGACGATTCTGACGTTGATCTGCTGATCATTCTCCCGTTCGAGGGCAAGAGCGTTATCCAATCCGTGGAAATCCGGATGAGGCTTCGTCCGGCCTTTCCCGTGGACCTGATCGTTCGGACTCCCCAGAAAGTGCGGGAACGCCTGGCGATGGGCGACGACTTCATCCGCGAGATTCTCGAGGAGGGCAAGGTGCTATATGAAGCCGATCGCCGCTGAATGGGTATCCAAAGCCGAAGGCGACTTCGCCATCCTGGAACGCGAATGTCGGGCGCGGAAGAACCCAAGCTACGACGGCGCCTGCTTTCACGCCCAACAGTGCGCCGAGAAGTACCTCAAGGCGCGGCTTTGCGAAGCGGGCATTGTCTTCACCAGAATCCACGACCTGGTTGCTCTCCTCGAACAGGTTCTCGGCGTGGAGCCGGGATGGGAGAGCTTTCGGAAGAACCTTGCCTTCCTATCTGATTTCGCCGTGACGTTTCGCTATCCCGGGGAGTCGGCCGACCGGGAGTCGGCGCTCGACGCCCGGCAACGCTGCCGCCGCTTTCGCTGTGCCGCACGCCAAGCGCTGGAGCTGGAAACCTGAAGGAACCTCCGCTTATCCCGGCAACGGTATCGGTACCATGACTTCTTCCCGCGCTCCACGCCCAAGAGGACCAAGGGTGGGATCAAGGACGGGTGGGCCATCTCGTTGCGAGGTGGGGGAGCGATTATTCCCCAGGCGCCCGGGTGCGCTCGTCGTGCAGCATTGTCTGGACCAAGTCGCCAACGGTGTGGGTACACTGCTCTGGCGGGATCTTCTGTACCTCGCCGGTGCGGCGGGTGTGCACCTCGACGATCCCTTCGGCTAGGCCCCGCTTGCCCACGGTTACGCGAATTGGGAAGCCGATCAGGTCCGCATCCTTGAACTTGAATCCGGGGCGGGCGTCTCGGTCGTCGAGGAGCACGTCCACCCCGGCGGCTTCCAGCTCGTTATGGATGGTCTGGGCCAATGACACCACGGCGGACTCGCGCATGTCCAATGCGCAGATGACCGCCTGAAACGGAGCGATGGACATCGGCCAGCAGATGCCGTGGTCATCGTGGAACGCCTCGACCGCGGCAGCCATGATCCGGTTCAACCCGATCCCGTAACAACCCATGATAAACGGAAAGAGCTTACTCTCGGCGCCCTGGAAGGTAGCTCCCATGACCTGTGAGTACTTTGTCCCCAGCTTGAATACGTGGCCGACCTCGATGCACTTCTCAAAGACGAGTTCCCCGCGGCAATGGGGGCAGCGGTCCGCCTCCGCCACGCTGCGGACATCCGCCACGGTGACGAACCGTCCTTCCAGCGGAAAGTGAGTGCCGGGCTCGATCCCGATCGTGTGATGGTCGTCCGCGTTGGCTCCGCTGGCGGCGTTATGCATGACGGACACCGCCTGGTCCACGATGAGCCTTAAGGACTGTCCGAGCTTATCGCCGATCCCCTGCGGCCCGGCGAATCCGACGCGGGCCCCGGTCACCGCTTCGATGACTCGCTCATCAGCCAGCTCGACCGGTTCGCCGACGACCCGGGCGAGCTTCGACTCGTTGACTTCATGATCCCCGCGCACGAGAACCATGTAGTGATGCCCCGCGAGTGCGGAACCGGCTGGCGAGCCGGTTTGCTGGTCCAACCGGTTGGAAACCGGTTCCACACGGGCGGTCGCGTCTCGGCCCGGTGCCACTGCTCTGTGAGCAGTGCCGGGTGCCTCCCGCACTTCACCGATCTCGCCCGAGTAGATAAGGGTCTTGATCATCGACGCGGGCTTGCGCTTCAGGAACTCGCACACCTCGTCGATCGTCTTGAGGTTCGGGGTATGGACTTCGTCGAACGACGTCGACGGGCTTGAATCCGAGCTTTCCGGGATCGGGGCGAACGCCGCCCGCTCGACGTTGGCGGCATACTTGCAGGACTCACAGCGCACCAGGAGATCCTCCCCCGCATCGGTGGGGACCATGAACTCGTGGGAGGCGTCGCCGCCGATCGGCCCCGATTCAGCCTCGACGACAAGGTAGGGCAAGCCGCACCGCGCGAATATCGCGCAGTATGCCTCATACATCCGCTGGTAGGTTTCGTCGAGCCCGCCCACACCCTCTTTGGAGGCGTGAAAGGAGTACGCGTCCTTCATCAGGAACTCGCGGGTTCTAAGGACGCCGCTTTTGGGCCTGGCTTCGCCGCGAAACTTCGTCTGGATCTGGTAGAGGTTGATCGGGAGCTGCTTGTAGCTCTTGATGTAGGAGCGGGCGATCTCGGTGATGACCTCCTCATGCGTGGGACCCAGCACCGTGCGCGACCGCCAGTCGTCACCCTTCCCGCCCAGCCGGACGAGCAACTCCCCGTACGCCTTCGCCCGCCCGGTCTGCTCCCACCATTCCAGGGGTTGCATGGCCGGCATGTGCAGCTCGATCGCCCCCGCGGCGTTCATCTCCTCGCGAACGATGGCTTCCACCCTCCGCAAGGTTCGATAGCCAAGCGGGAGGTAGGTGTAGGCCCCCGCGACCACCTGTCTGATGATGCCCGCCCGGATCATTAGCTGGTGCGAGGGGACGGTGGCCTCGGTGGGTACGTCCTTCGAGGTCGGGATGAAGAAGTCTGTCCATTTCATGGCGGACATGAATAACGGTTATCGCAGCCATTTGCAAGCCAGCGCGGATCGAACCTGGTTACGGGGGTGCATCCCCAAAAGAAACGGTGGCGATTCCCGCATGGGGTGTCATGCCCTGGCGCAGCACGGCCATGCTGAATACCGATTTCGGAAACATGCCCGCGCCTGCGGCTTGGGCATGCCACCCGACGTGAAACACCCCACCAGGACGCGACAGGCGAACATGGTCGACATATACTCCCGGCGTCATGAGGGTCGACGACGAGATCTGTTACTGCTACCACGTGTCGCTGCGGAAGCTGCTCAGCTTCGCCCGGCGCGAGCGTCTCCAGCGGCCCAGCCAGATGACCCGATGTCTCGGGGCTGGGACCGGCTGCGGGTGGTGCGTCCCGTTCTTGATCAAGATCGCTCAGGACCCCGACGCATTCAGAATCGACGAGATGACCCCGGAGGAGTACGCCCAGAGACGCCAGACCTACCGAACCTCCAGCCAGCCGAAAAACACCTTCACCAACGGCGGCGAGTAAGAGCCTATCCCGGAAGGGCAAAGATCCTCTTTGCCTACCGTGGCGCAGGACCGATTGCCCGCCCACCACATGCCTGCGGAGCATAGGGTCAGGGCGGATCGCTGTTCGTGAGTGAGTCAGCCCGGTATCTGTCGGGTGGACCATGTCCTTTGGACATGGGGGAGACGATTGTCTACGCTCGGTTTCGCGGCTCGACCGGGCCTTATGTATCGGCAGTCGGAAACCGCCCGGGCCGGCCCCGGCCGCCGAAAGAGGCGGGTAGAACCCGCCCTACAAGGCTGTCCCCTAATGCAGCGCTTATGGCTGCGTCAGGCGGTAGCGCTGCCCGGATTCGTAGAGCTTGAGGCTCTCCGTGATCGGGTCGATCAGATCGCGGTCGGGCGCCAGAGGTGACCGGCGTGCCCGCTGAAGCGCCCGGCGTGAGAGGTCAGCGGCCTCCTCGAAGTGGCCCGTTTCCGCTAGCGCCGCCGCCAGCGTGACCAGGTGTGCCAGCTTGCCTGGCTCGACGCGGAGGCATCGGCGCAGCGGGGCGACCGCTTCCTCGTATTTACCTTGGGTGAACAAAGCCTGACCCAGGGCATAGAGTAGCTCGGGGTCGTCGGGATCAGTACGCAGCGCGTCGCGGAGGAGTCCAACCGCCTGCGCAAAAGGGTCAATCGCTTCTGGGTTTCGGCCCAACCGGGTTAGCAGCAACCCCAGATTGAAAGGAGCCCTGCCCCCCATACCACTCGGGTCCAGCTTGATGCAGGCCTGGTAGTGCTCGATGGCTTCGATATAGGCCCCGCTGGAAACCAGAGTGTTGGCAAGGTTGTACTGCACCGAAGCGACCGTTGCGATCGTCTCGCCAAGCGCCATCACGGGTCGGGCGGCCAGCGCGAGACGCAATTCGGCGATGGCTTCGGGCAGACGCTCGGCCTTGGCCAGTATCATGCCCAGTCGGTAGTGAGGGGTGAGGTATCCGGGGGTGATCTCCAGCGCCTTGCGATAGTTCGCGGCGGCCAGGTCGAGTTCGCCCTGCTGGTGGTATACATTGCCCAAGATCACGTAGGAGTTGGCATCATTGCGGAACGTCCCGGCGCCGCGCGTCACGCTGACGAACAGCGCCGCCGGCACCAGCACCGCCAACATCCCCACGACATCCCTCCAGCGTGCTTGGCGAACGGCGGATACGCCCTGGAACGTCGCGTATACCGCCAGCAGGATCAGCGGCGGCAGGATCGGCATGCGGAACCGCGCGGTGCAGAAAAACAGCAGCATACTTACCATGTACACCAGAACGAATCCCCATAAGGGAAACAGCTCGACGCGCCGGCGCCGGCATAGCACCAACCCCAAGATGCCCAGCGGACCCACCACCCTGAAACCGACGGGCAGCCATTTGACCAGGGGCGTGAAGTGCTCGCTCCAAAAGTAAATGTCCTTGTTGTTCGAGATCTCCCCCCAACTCCAGAACAGGCTGATTTTCAGGCAGGCCAACGCCACGAACTTGCCCGGCTGTCGGCGGATGAAATCCAGCGCCTCGCTAAGGTAGTATCGCGAAACCTCGGATGGTTTAAGACTCCCGCCCAGGGCTTGCTCGGCCCGTTCGATCGATGCATAGTAAGTTCCCCACAAATCTCCCGGCGTGCCGGGGAGGATAACGGTTCGCCCGTTAGCCTGCGGATTATTGCCGATGTAGAAGTTCACCCCACCCTGCGAGGAGATCAGCACGATGTCCTTGCCCACCACGTAATTGCGAACCGTGATGGGGAGGATCACCAAAAGGCACCCGGCGGCCACCAATGTGACGTAAGCCAGGGCGCGCCGGGGTTGCGCGCGATGCGTGAAGGCCAGCCAAATGACAATGGCCGGCGCGAAAAGCAGGACGTTCGGACGGGCGACTGCAGACAGACCCAACACCACCCCGACGAAGGCGTACGCTCGCTTTGCGGGAAAGGTAGTAGGGCGTATCTTGGTGCACCCCACCTGGCCCTTTCCCGCGGCGCGGGCGGAGCGCAGCAGAAGGTAGACGAGCAACAAGTCCAGGAAGACGATCAGCGAGGGAACCAGCAGTTCCCCGTCGAAGTAGATCAGCATCCAGTAGCCGGCGGCGACAAACCCCGCAACGCCGCCGATCGCGCGGCCGAAGACGCTACGACCGATGAGAAACAGCAGCCCGCAGCTTAGGGAACCGATGACCGCCTGGATCACGCGCGGCGCAAGGTAGCTGTGGCCGAACACCTTGTAGACCGCCCCCAGAAAGGCGGCATAAAGCGGCGCCCGATAATACGGGCCCTCGATGAACGTCTCGCCTTCGGCAATGGCTTGAGCCCACTCGTCGTAGTAGAGTTCATCCATTATCGGGTGTTCGAATGTTGGACTGTTGCGCAATTCCATGATGTAAATGAGGCGTACGGCAAACGCGCATAGCATGATGACAATAAGAAGGGGAGCGTCATTCGAGAGCCGGTCAGCGTGGGGGGGGGCAAATCGGGTGGGTGCAGAACTCCCCGTCCGGTGCCGATCACCGCGACGCCGGCGCTCGCGTCGCCTTGCTCTGCTTGTCATAGAATGATCTCACCCGGCAGGCAACCGAGGTTTCCCGTTTATTCAACCTCAATCGGTCATCGTATCCGAGCGACCTACAATCGCCAACCTCTCGCCCGGTCGCCGTGTCACCAAGAAAGTGCCCCCCTCGCAAGTTCCTTCGATGTGTCCCCCGCGCTCAGTGCAGCCGGCCGCTTCTGAAGATCGCCCAGCTAAGGGCCAGGCCGAGCACCCCGGCCATCACGTAACCGACGATGCCGAGGTGCTGAACCTTGATGTCAAAGACGGTCAGCGCGGTGTCGGCGCTGACCACCACGGAGCTGCCCACGATGATGGCGGCGATGACGATGGAAAACGCCAGCCGGTTGCTGGACCGGTCCAGCTCGTTGGTGAGCCGATCGATGTTCTGATGGCGCAACTGGAGTTGAAACGTGCCCGAGGCCACCCGCCGGAGTCCTTCGCGCAACTGCATTGGTGCCTGGCGGATGACACTCAGCAGATGCCACCCCCAGATTGAAAACTCGCGCGCAAGACCGGGCGGCGAGAGCCGCTTACGCATGGTTCGCAGCAGACGAGGTTTCAGCAGCTCGAGCATGTCAAGATCGGGATCGAGCTGCCGGGTCACCGTTCCCACCATCCCCAACGCCTTGAAGAGCATGAGCGCCTCCCGAGGCACGACGACGTCGTGGCGGCGAACCACGTCGGAGAACTCGGTGACCAACGTGCCGATGTCCAGACGTTTGAGGGGCAGCCCGTAGTACTTGTCCAAAAGAGCCTGCAAGGCCCGTTCGAGGCTGCGGCGATCGGTGTTCGGCCCCAGCGCTCCCAGGTCGGCCAGGGCGTCCACGACCACGCTCACTTCCCGGTGAACCGAGGCGTAGACCATCACCACAAGCTGCAAGAGCAGCTCATCGGAGATGGTGCCGACCTGCCCGAAATCTATGAGTCCCACGCGGGCTGTGGGCTCGACCAGGATGTTGCCCGGGTGGGGATCGGCGTGGAAGAAGCCGAGCTCGAATACCTGCTTGAGGTAGGCGTCGGCCAGCCGGCGGGCTACCAGTGGGCGATCGATTGGGGCCTCGGCGGCGCTGGGGCGCGACAGAAGCGTTTCGATATTTGTGCCGCCCAGGGCCTCCAGCGTCAGCACGCGAGGTCCGCAGAGATCCCAGTACACGCGCGGAACGCGCAGGCTGTGATCGTCCTCAAACGCCTCGGCGAAGCGGGCGGTCATGGAGGCCTCGTTCACATAATCCAGCTCGCGGGTAAGCATCTGCTCCAGCTCGTTTACCAGTAGCGTCGGCCGATATACCTGCAGCTCGGGAACCAGGCTCTCCAGTGACTCCGCCAGCCACTTGAGCAGTTGCATATCCAGCTCAATGACGGTGTCGATGCCCGGGCGACGCACCTTGATCACCAGCTCGGTGTCATCGAGTCCCCGGGCCCGATGCACCTGCCCGATCGATCCGCTGGCGATCGGCGTCTTGTCGACGGCTGCAAAGCACTCGCTAAGAGGTCGGGCCAGCTCTTCGGCGATAATGTCCATGGCCACGGAGCCTTCAAACGGCGGCACGTCATCCTGAAGCGAGCGGAGTTCTTTAAGGACGCTTGGGGGCACGATGTCGGACCGGGTGGTCATCATCTGACCTAGCTTGATGAACGTGGGGCCCAGCTCGATGCACACCTGGGTCAAGCGCTGGCCGACGTTGGCGGCCCCCGCTTCCAGGACAGCGGGGGCCACCGATTTCCTCCGCAGCATCCAGACCGGGACGAAACGGGCGAGGTTCAGTTGGGCGACGATGTACCCAAACCCGTGCTGAGTGAGCACGTGGGCGATGTGCCGGAGCCGGTTAAGGCTCCTTACGCTGCGGGTGAACTGCAAGGGTGTCATCACCCCGTAGAGTGGCCTGTGCATAGCCCGGCGTCAAACCGAGAATCGCCTGTCGCATTCATCAAGGACACCCCCGCCCCGCGAGCCTCCGAGCGTGCGATTTCGCGTGCGATTTCGGCGGCCGTGCACACCGGGTTGTTGTTTCACCGCGGAGATCGCAGAGAACGCCGAGAAAATGATCTTTTTGAGACGGTGGTTACTCAAAGCCGGTTCACTGACCGGTGTTAGGGGGCATCTGATTCGATCTGGATTGTCGTCTCCGCGGTAGGTATTTGCCTAAAATCTCGAGACCCGCAAACGGGCCGGACGTGTCAGTTTCGGTACGCCCAATACGGTTATCGCTGCAGATGAGGTTGTGTGACTTTAGTCAGAAGTGCGATTGTTTCATTTCGGAGCGCTTCCAGGCTTGCTTGTTTCAATACTTGAGAAAACCTCGCGCCGCGGGCCAGTCTCGGCGACTCGGTATATGGTTGAAGGTGCTAACGTTGCTTGGGCTGCGTCGGCGGGGACATTACCTTGGAGACGGAGTTCAAGAACCGTTAGCGTGTATGGTCGAACGAGCTTTTGAGATTCGGCTGACTGGTTTCAGTTTTCATAGGGAGTGCGGATCATGAGGAACGTCCTAATTCTGGCACTGGCTGTTGCGTTTGCCGGCACGGCGGCGAAGGCCACGGACATCAGCTTCAGTGTTCGGTCCGGTGGATCGAATGAGGTCACCGTCACACCAAGTGCCGAGGTTACGTACGAGGTTTTTGGTGTACTGAGCAGCGACACCGACAACGAGGGCCTGGCCCTTGTTGGTCTTGATCTCGAGTTCTCCGGCGGCGCTCTGGAGCAGGCGGACGAGCCGACCGAAGACCCGATGGCGAATTTCGTCATGGACGAGGGCATCACCAACCCGGCCGGCTACGGCGGCACGGTCATCGATGGCAACCTGGTGCAGATCGGTGGTGGGCAGAACACGATTATCAACGTGCTCGATAACGCTCCGTTCCCGATCGGCGCGGTGATCCCCGAGGTTGCTTATCCCCCGGACGGGGTGGTCCTCGTGACCGGCACGCTGACCGCCCCGACGGAGGAAGGCAGCTACACTCTGGCGCTGACCAATGCGTTTGCCAATGTTATCCAAGAGGGTGAAGACGGCAGTCCTTTCTGGGCGACCGAGGCTGCCACCGTGGGTGAGGTCGTTAACCTGATAGTCAACGTAGTGGATTGTGTGATCGTCGGCGCGGATCCTCCGGATGGGGCCATCGACGGTCGCCAGCCGGCCAGTCCCAGCGATGGCTGCCAGACTCCAGAGGGATGGGCCGCCATCGACATCGAGTTTACCTGTGCTACAGCGGGAATGCTCTCCACGGACTTCACCATCACCGTTGATCCTGCCGACGTGACCCTGACCATTACCGGGGTGAGCACCGACGGCAACACGGCGAGCTTGACGCTCGACGGTGTCATCCCGACGGGTCACTGGACGACCTTTACGCACAATTCCAGCGGCACGAGCACCACGCTTGGCAATCTGCCGGGGGACGTCAACGGTGACAGGACCACCGGCCCGGTGGATGTTCTGGATCTGATCGACCACCTCAACGGGGTCATCACTCTACCGGAGTGGGGCACGGACGCGGACCGAAACGGCGCGACCAACTCGGCGGACATCCTGACGGTCATCGACCTGCTCAACGGAGCGGGCTGCTTCGACCCGTGGAACGGTGAAGCGCTGCCGTAGGCAGAAGCAGTGATCGGGCGATCGGGGTCGAAGCACGGGGCCTGATGCCCAAGACATAACACCACATCGGTGGCGTGGCTGAGAAGACACTCGGTCACGCCACCGCTTTTTGGGGGACGACACTTTCCCGCGGGACCAGGCGCAGGCTACACATTCTTGCGCGGGCAGGCCTCCGGGCCTGACCTCTTGGCCGCGTGAATCAGACCAACCCGGGTTCTCGAGTCGCGCGTGCGAAACCATTCTTCTTGTATGGCTTGTCACCGGGAGGTGAAAGTAAAGAAACGTCGGCACGGCCGCTTCTTTGTTGTATGGCAGGCCTGCGCAGAGTATGATCGGCGCTGAGTGGTCGGGCCGCAGCCTTGTCCGAAAGCTGCCCTGCCGAAGGCTTGATGCCGCTGGGTGCGATGGCGATGAACCAGCGGCCATCGATGTTTGCTTACGGTTCGATTCGTTCGGTGATGGCCGAGAGACGGATCCATTATGAGCGCTGCGCGTTTGCCATGCGCCTGCACACGAATCGACTCTATACCGCGAGCCATGCCTGGCTAAGCCCGCAAGAGGAAGGGCTCTGGCGGATCGGGCTGACGAAGTTTGCAACCAGAGTGCTGGGCGAACCGGTGGAGTACGACTTTGAAGTGGAACCGGCGGCCCCGGTGAAGGCCGGTCAGGTCATCGGATGGATTGAGGGGTTCAAGGCGGTCTCCGATTTGTACTGCTCGATGAGCGGTCGGTTCCGGGGGGAGAACGCATTGCTGGCGGACAACATCAGCCTGATTCACTCTGACCCGTTCGGGCAGGGATGGCTGTACCTCGTGGAGGGCACGCCCGGAAACGACTGTCTCGACGTGCACGGATACGTTGCGCTTCTCGACACCACCATCGACAGGATGAAACGGGGGCAGGCATGACCGAGGGTGGTCTGACGAAACCCAGGTACATCATGCTCGGCGGGTTCCTGGGCGCCGGCAAGACCACGGCGGCGGCCCGGTTGGCCGAGTACCTCGCCGGTCGCGGATTGCGCGTCGGTATCATATGCAATGATCAAAGCCGGAACCTGGTGGACACGACCGTACTCCGCCACCAGGGCTTTGAGGTCCAGGAGATCACCGGCGGGTGCTTCTGCTGTCGGTTCAACTCGCTGGTCGAAGCGGTCGAGACGCTGACCGCCAAGAGCAGGCCTGACGTCTTTGTGGCGGAGCCGGTCGGGAGCTGCACCGACCTGATCGCAACGGTGAGCTATCCTCTGAGGAGAATCTACGGCGATCGGTACACCGTCGCTCCTCTGAGCGTGCTGCTTGACCCGATGCGGGCGGCGCGGATATTCGGGCTCACCCAGGGCCGATCGTTTTCCGAGGAGGTGGTCTACGTCTACCGCAAGCAACTCGAGGAAGCCGATCTCATCGTGGTCAACAAGTGCGACGTCTTCTTGGGACCCATGCGTCAGGAGCTTGTAGCTAGTTTGCAGCGGGAGTTTCCTCGGGCGGAGGTGTTGTGCTGCTCGGCACGGGAGGAGAATGGACTCAACGACTGGTTTGAGCGGCTTTTGGCGGCGGAGTGCGAAGACGCAGCGCCGGTACGGCAAAGATCCTCTTTGCCGGTAGAGCAAAGATCCTCTTTGATCGAGCTGAATTACGATCGCTACGCGGAGGGTGAGGCGTTGCTTGGCTGGTTGAACGCCACCGCTCACGTAGCGGTCACCCCCCGTGGCGGCCGTCCAATGGAAGCCGGTCAACCCTTCGATGGAGACGCTCTGCTGCTGGATCTCGCCCACCGGATTCGCGCTGAGTTCTCCGCCCGGTCCGGTGAGATCGCCCACTTGAAGATGACCCTGGACGCCGCCGACCATGCCGGCGACTTGTCAGCGATCAGTCTGGTAAGCAGCGATGCCGAGCCGGACCTCCGCGAGTCCCTCCTCAAGCGGACCACCGGCGGAAGCCTGATCATCAATCTCAGGGCCGAGGCCGATCCGGAAACGCTGCGCAGCCTGACCGAGAAGGTGCTGAATGACTGTGCCCGATTGATGGGCGAGGTAACGATAAACCTGCAACACCTGGAGTGCTTTCGCCCGGCCAGGCCTGCGCCCACGCATCGGATGTCCGTTGCACCATGACAGCCCCGAAGCGCATCCATCTGCCTCCACGTTGCAAAACGCCTTTGCGGATCGGCGGGCGGGCGTCGGCTGATGGGAATGGGAGGGTCTGTTGATGGGAGACGCGGGGCGCGTTCTCTATTGCCACTGCGCCCGGGGAAACGCTGTTCCAACAGAAGTTCGCAGGGCGGTTCTCGAGAGGCTCAGCGCCTCGGGCGTCGCGTTCGACGCGGTGCCTGATCTGTGCGAGATGTCTGCGCGCAAGGATCCGGCCTTGAAGCGTTTCGCGGAATCGGGTGACGTGCGTATCGCGGCTTGCTTCCCCCGGGCGGTTAGATGGCTGTTCCATGCGGGCGGTGCCCCGCTGCCGGCCGAGGGCGTGGAAGTGCTGAACATGAGGGCTCGGCGCGTTGAGGACGTTATTTCTCGACTGCTCGCCGAGGTGACTCCGCAGGAAGATCGGTCGCTTGGAACCGCGCCCGTCGGCAAGCTGCCGGGGCGGTCGTTAAGACCTGCGCTCGTCAGGAAGCGGCGCGGGCGGGCGGGCGTTTGGAACCGCGCCGGTCAGGAAGCGGCGGGGGCGGTTGTCGGTTTGAACAAGTTGGACCGGTTCAATCTCCGCGTGGTTTTGCTCGAAGAGTCGGGCGGCGAACCGCTTGGAGACGATGAGCGCTTCAACCTGCTTGTGTCGTTGCTCGACGCGGGCTATGAGGTAACTCGGCTGGACAACGGGTACACGGTTATGTCCGAACGATCATCAACTTGTCTGGTGTTGGGGAGGTTCAACGGCCGCGAGCCGCCCGGCGTCGCGGGAATAACTGCCCCCGGCCTCGGTCGCGGTGAAGCGGAGGCGCACGTTCGTGACATCACCGGGCTCGACACGGACGGAGTGCTTGCAGTAGTGGAGCGGGCCAGAGAGGAGTCAGGCGCTCGGCGCCTGAGTCACTGGACTCCGTGGTTTCCGGTTATCGACTATGATCGCTGCACCAACTGCATGCAATGCCTGAGCTTTTGCCTCTTCGACGTGTTCGGTGCCGGCGAGCAGGGACGCATACTGGTTGACAACCCCGACAGGTGCAAGACCAACTGCCCGGCCTGTGCGCGGGTGTGCCCGGAGGTGGCGATCGTCTTCCCCTTATGCAGCATGGGTCCGATCAACGGGGACGAGGTCCACGATGAGGACCTCGACCGCGAGGCCATGAAGGTCGACGTCTCCGCCCTTCTCGGTGGAGACACGCGCTCGTCACTTGGAGCCCGAAGCGGCGCGTATAAGAAGCGGTTCTCGACCGAGCGGCGCGGCGCACCTGCACTACTCGAGCGCCGGCGATGGCTGGAACCGAACCACGACCGCAAGGGAGCGGCCCAGAAGATACAGGGCGATCCGGGCGTACCCGATGAGATAGTGCAGAGCCTGCCGGCGGGCAGCGCCGCGGAGGAAGCGCTCGAACGGATGCAGGCGAGATCCGCTCGGCGCCGGGCACGTCCCCCGGCTGCCGATGAGTGGCCCGAACCACCGTCGGAGGAGGAATGGGGGATTTAGGGCCTAGCGGGGGTCTGATTCATCGTACCCCGAGCATCCAGCGATAAATCGCGGGGCTATTGGCATTTCGTCCCTACGGGACGAGAGGAGACGGGACATTAGCGAGCGTGGGACAACGTGCAATCTAAACGACCGTGCGCGTTTACGCCCCATTCTTTCCGAGCCGGGAGCGCGAGCGACCGGTGCTCAACCCCGCGCTGGCGCTTGGGGCTCGGATCAATGGTGCGGCATTGCGCACGGTGATTTGAAGAGCGTTGCGCTGTAGGGTCGGACCGTACAACGAGATTTGTGGGACTCTTTTAGCCGTCAAGCGAGGCTCGTGTAGCTGATATGATTCTCTCTTTGGCCCATCGGATGTGGCGCACGACCGACGCTCGCTTGCTGTGGAAGTTCGGGTACAACTTCGGCTACAAGGGCATGCGCTCGGTGCAGCGTTTCAAGAAGCGTCTGAGGAGTGGCCGGAGCTTTCCGCCGTTTCTGTACATCTCGATCACCAACGCTTGCAATCTGCGCTGCCGGGGATGCTGGGCGGATGTCGCATCCCCGCAAGTGTCCATCGGTCTTGCGGAGATAAGCGAACTCATCTGCAGCGCCAAGAAGCACGGGAACAGCTTCTTCGGCATCTTAGGCGGCGAGCCGTTCATGCACCCGCAGCTCATCGAGATCCTCGAGGCCCACCCGGAGTGCTATTTCCAGATCTTCACCAACGGCCACTTCATTACTGATGAGGTCGCAAGCGAGCTTCGTCGAGTCGGCAACGCCACACCGCTTGTCAGCGTCGAGGGTAGGGAGCTGGTCAGCGACGAGCGGCGTGGCGGCAGAAGCGTGTACGACAGGACGCTAGCCGGGATTGACACCTGCGTTCGCCACCGGCTGATAACCGGGGTGACGACCAGCGTTTGTCAAAGCAACTACGATGATCTGGTGAGCGAAGCCTGGGTCGACGAGCTGATTCGCCTCGGTGTTCACTACGTGTGGTACACCACCTACAGGCCGGTGGGACCGGACCCGTCGCCGGGACTTGCCCTTACCCCGGAGCAGGTCCGGGGAGTTCGGCGCTTCGCCATCAAGATGCGGAATGAGAAGCCGATCGGCGTGGTGGACGCGTACTGGGATGATAAGGGCCGGGCACTTTGTCCCGCGGCGGTGGGGATCAGCCACCACATCAGCCCGCAGGGCGACGTCGAACCCTGCCCGATCGTTCAGTTCGCCGGCGAAAATATCCGGGACAATGGCGGCGATCTGTTCAAAACTATTGGCGAATCGGCTTTTCTGGAGGGTTTTCGCAAGGTAGCCGCCGAGACTACGCGAGGGTGCATCGTTTTGGAGCGACCGGATCTGCTCATGGAGATCGTCGAGCGCCACGGTGCCCGCGATACGACCATGCGGGAGTCGGCCTTGGCGGAACTTCAAGCCATGAGGCCTCACACAAGTCAGCACTTGCCCGGGAGTGAGCTTCCGGAGCAGAAATGGGTTTATCGCTTCGCCAAGAAGTACTGGTTCTTTGGGTTTGGTGCATATGCATGATGACGTCTTGTTGACAACCCTGCCGCCAAAGGGCCCGAGGCAGCGATATCGGGCGGCGCAGGCGAACATTCCGGACGATCGGTCTGTAAGGGACCTGCTTCGAAGCACCGTCACGTTGTATGCCCGGCGGGAACGGATCGTAGCCCCGCTTACGCTGGACGAGTTGGGCGAGCATGCCGCGGCGGTCCGCAAGCTGGCCGACGTCGACTCCGTCTTCCAGGATTTCATAGCCATACTTGTCAGCAACGAAGCCTGGCGGTCAACCCTGGCCCGGATCCCATACGACCGTCGTCTGCTCCTCTTGCCCAAGTGTCTGCGGGATAACGAGCAATGCGCAGCGTCCATCGACGAGTTCGGTCTGCTGTGCAGAGGTTGCGGGCTGTGCTCCATACACGAACTGACTTTGGAAGCCGAGCGACTCGGCTACACTGTGCTGGTTGCCGAGGGTTCGCCGATTGTCACCAGGCTGATCGAGACCGGGCGAATCGAAGCAGTGGTAGGGGTGAGCTGCATGAACGTGCTCGAAAAGTGCTTCCCCCACATGGAAGCCTGGGCGGTACCCGGACTGGCAGTTCCCCTCCTGCAGGACGGCTGCGTCAACACCACCGTCGACCTGGATTGGGTCTGGGAGCTGATTTACACAACGAGTGAGGATCAGGCCGATCGGCTGAACCTCGACAACGTACGGCGTGACGTTGTGAGCTGGTTCACCGCGGAACCGCTTGCAGAGATTATGGGGCAGCCGTGCGGTGAGACCGAGAAGATCGCTCGAGCGTGGCTGGCGGCGGCCGGCAAACGCTGGCGCCCCTACCTGACCGCCTGTGTGTATCTGGCGCTGCAGGTAGAGCAAAGATCCTCTCTGCCGGTAGGGCACAGATCCTCTTGTCCTGCAGAGCACGGTTCCTCTTTGCCGGTAGAGCAGAATCCCTCTTCCCCTACCGGTGTAGCGTCGCCCCCCTGTGGGCGACGTAGAGATTCCCGCGAGCTTAAGTGTCCACATCCGCCACGGGGGGCGGCCGCTACCCTACGCCCGCCAACGGGGGCGAACGCTACCCTACGGTCGTCGGGAGTGGATGCTACTCTACACGCGCCGCGGGGCGCTGCCGCTTCCCAGGAACCGCCGGTGGTCCCCAAGGACGTGAAGAAGCTCGCAGTCGCGGTGGAGTGCTTCCACAAAGCCTCCTTGATCCATGATGACATTGAAGACAATGACGCGGAGCGGTACGGTGAAGAGGCATTGCACGTCCGGTACGGCATGCCGGTGGCGCTCAACGTGGGTGATTTCCTTTTAGGGGAAGGCTATCGCCTGATTGGTGAACTCGACGTCGATCCGCGGGTGAAAGTGGAGATGCTGCGCACGGCTGCGCACGGCCATGTGACGCTCAGCCGCGGGCAAGGGGCGGAACTCTGCTGGGCACGTGATCCCGCCCCGCTGTCGTCTCTTGCGGTGCTCGACATACTCCGGCAGAAGACGGCCCCGGCCTTTGAGGTCGCCCTTCGTCTGGGGGCCTTCTATGGGAATGCGGAGCGGGACGTGCATGAGGTCTTGCGTCGGTACAGCGAGTCGCTCGGCATCGCCTATCAGATTCGCGACGACCTGGAGGACTTCACCTGCGTAGCGGCCGGTCCCCGTGGCCGTCGTCCAGAGGAGGATTCGAATGATCTGCGCGATTTGAGACCGTCGCTGATTCTGGCCATAGCCCACAAGCGTGCTGCGAAAGGCGCGGAAGCCGAAATCATCGCTTCTCTGTGGAACCGTACATGCAACTACCACGACGTGGCCGAGGAAGTGCAGCGGATAATCTCCAATCGCGGTGTCACCGACAAGGCCAAAGATCTGCTGGAGGCATATATCCAACAGGCGATTCGCTCCCTGCGGGTACTGAAGAACCCCACACTGAAGGGCCTCTTGCGCCGCGTGGTCGGAAAGATCTTCCGTAAGCCCCCCACGGGAGGATACTGCAGTGAGTTTGAGGCTCGAAATGCTGCAAGCGGCCGGGTTGGCGCCGAGCCTCCTGCTTGAGGCCGGCGAGCGCGTAATAGGGTTCTTGCACGGACAACTCAACCAAGACGGCGGAGCCAAGGATCGGTCGGGAAGGAGCGACCTGTACTACACCGTCTTTGCTCTGGAGGGCTTGATGGCGATGGGGGTGGAGCCGCCGGTCGAGCGGGTTATCCCATACCTGGGCGGCTTCAACGGCGGAGAAGAGCTCGACCTCGTGCACAAGACCTGTCTTGCCCGATGCTGGGCAGCCATGCCCCCGGGGAGCCTGGACGCTGCTGCCGCCCGCAGGATTCTCGAAGGAATCGAGTCATACCGCAGCGCTGATGGGGGATACAGCCCCAGGCGAGGAGCCGAATGTGGCACGGTGTATCATTGCTTCCTCGCCCTGGGCGCGTACCAGGACCTTGAGATTTCGGAATGGGGAATGGGGAATGCGGAATGTCACAATCGTCAATTCGCTATCGACCATCCGCACTTTGGAGATGAGCTTCCGAATCTCGACGGGCTGGGGCACTGTCTTTCCCGTTTGCACACGGACGATGGGGCGTACGCCAACGAACATGGGCTTATGCTGGGAACAACGACGGCCACCGCAGCGGCCGTGACGCTCATGAGACAACTGGGTTTGCCCGTCCCCCCGGGGGTGGAGGATTGGCTCCTCGCGCGCTGCGCTGAGAAGGGTGGCTTCCTTGCCGCGCCCGACGCCCCCTTTCCCGATCTGCTCTCAACTGCCACGGGGCTGCATGCACTGGCGGGGATGAGGGTGTCGTTGGAGAAGATCAAGGAGCCGTGCCTCGATTTTCTGGATAGCCTATGGACCGGCCAATCGTTCTGCGGTCACCGGGCGGATGAGGTGCTGGACTGCGAGTATACCTATTACGCGCTGCTGGCTCTTGGCCATTTGAGTTTGTAAATGGCGGCGCGCAATTAGGAGCCAACGACCCGAGCCGCGACCGTGAGGGAGCGGTCGCCGAGGGTAACGTCGGCGGGTATTCGCACAGCGTCGTTTGAAATGGCATACACTGCATTCATCTTGTTGCAAGGTCATGGTTAATGAAGACCGATCACGCCGCAGTTAAGCAGACGCTCGCGGCAGCCAGAGAAGAACTGCTTTCGGCCCGCCTGCCGAGCGGGAATCACGGGACCCCCGGCAGCTATTGGAAAGGCGAGCTGTCCGGCAGCGCTTTGGCTACCGCAACGGCGGTCTTCGCCCTCGACCTGCTTGACCGGGTCAACGGCAATCGTGACAATCACAAGTGTGCCATGGGCAGCCGTCCGTTCGTCTGCTCACGGTCGGCACGCTCTCTTACGGTCGCGAATCGGTTTGAAGGCTTGCAGGGTCTTGCTCGTGGAGGGCTTAGTTGGCTTGTCGACCACCAGAATGCGGACGGCGGCTGGGGGGATACGACCGATAGTCCCAGCAACGTCAGCACGACGACTCTGTGCTGGGCGGCGTTTAGTGCCGGCGATGAGCGAAGGAAGGATTGCCGAGCGGCGGTGCAACGTGCTGAGGACTGGCTGGCGCGTGAAGCCGGTGCCCTCACTCCCTCATGTCTGGCAGAAGCGATCAGCGCAGCATACGGGATAGACCGGACCTTTGCGGTTCCCATTCTGACCATGTGCGCTTTGGCTGGACGATTCGGCGAGGGAGGCGAAGCCTGGAGCTGTATCCCGGCACTGCCCTTTGAACTGGCAGTCCTACCGCGCAGGTGGTTTCGCTGGTTGGGCCTGGGGGTGGTCAGCTATGCGCTCCCCGCGCTCATCGCCGTCGGGCAGGCCCGACACGTCCATTGCCCATCACCCAACCCGCTCTTGCGCGGTCTGCGCGAGCTGGCGTGCGGGCGAACACTGAGGGTCTTGCACTCCATTCAACCACGGTCCGGAGGGTTTCTTGAAGCGGCTCCGCTGACCGGCTTCGTGATAATGAGTCTTGCCTCGGTGGGTCTTGCTGATCACCCGGTGGTTGAGAAGGCAGCCGCATTCCTGGCGGCATCCGTTCGTGAGGATGGAAGCTGGCCCGTCGACACGAATCTGGCTACCTGGGTCACGACGCTGTCGATCGACTCTCTGGCGGCGGGCGGTAACCTCGCAGCCCATCTTCCTCAACAAGAGCGTGACGCCCTGTGCAACTGGCTGCTCAGCCAGCAGTTCCGGACGCTGCATCCGTACACTCTGGCTGCCCCCGGCGGATGGGCCTGGACCGACCGAAGCGGGGGTGTGCCCGACGGCGACGACACGGCCGGAGCGCTGCTGGCCTTGTGGCACTTGCGCGCCCCCTTCTTCGCGCAGCGAGGGGTGGGGGAAGAAAAGGGCGGCCCCCCCCAGCCGATCGATTCACGTCTGCAACGCGCTGTGCTGATGGGGATTGGGTGGCTGCTCGATCTGCAAAACAAAGACGGCGGTATTCCCACGTTCTGTAGGGGATGGGGCACACTGCCCTGTGATCGGAGTTGCCCGGACATTACCGCTCACGCTTTGCGGGCCTGGAATACCTGGCGAGGAATTGTTCCGCGCAAACACCACCGGCGACTGTATCGAGCCAGTCTCAAGGCGATCACATACCTTGTGGGCGCGCAACGCGAGGACGGGTCATGGGTTCCCCTCTGGTTCGGCAACCAACAGGAGAGGGGGAAGGACAATCCGCTATACGGCACGGCGCGGGTGTTGCGAGCATGGGGGATTGCGACGGATGCCGACGGGGTTTGCGACGCTTGGCTGCGGGCCCGAGAGCGCGGCCTCCAATGGATTCTCTCTGCTCAAAGCTCGGACGGAGGCTGGGGCGGAGCACCCTCGATCCCCTCTTCCATCGAGGAGACGGCTTTGGCGGTGGACGCATTGGCGAACGTACTGGGGGCCGGCGGTGGAGTATCCCGTACTGGGGGCAACGGAGACGTGCCTTCGCCACTGCCCGATGAGATTAACGCCGAGCCGATCGTTGATGCGATCGGACGGGGATGCGACTGGCTGATCCAGAGAACTGACCGCGGAAGGTGTTTCGAACCCGCCCCCATCGGTCTTTACTTTGCCAAGCTGTGGTATTTCGAACGGCTCTATCCCGTCATCTTCACGGTGTCGGCCCTTGAGCGGGTCCACAGCCTGCAGGCGGAATCCGCTCACCGCCGCTCCAACCCTTCATTCGCTCCGCCCTGACGCCCCATCGGCCACCGTGCAATGCCCCGGAGGGGCACAGAACCGTCACCCGGGCACATGGTGCACGGTCCGCAGGATGCGGCGCTAATGCCCACTGCACTTCGAAGGACCAACGCCCCAGTCGGGCAGAGCTCGGCGCATTGTCGCCCCGCCGTGGTCAGTCCCTCGGCTATGGAAGCGTTGAAGGGCACGCCCACGCGCACGTCGAATCCCCGCCCTGTGAAAGTGAGCCCCAGGGGCTCGGCGAACTTCTCGGCTACCTGAATGCACAGACCGCATAGGATGCACTTGCCGGGCTCATAAACGATGTCCGGGTGTTGAACATGACGCTCGAATGCCCGCCGTGTCGCCCTGTAGCGGGTCGCCGTCGCTGCGTACATCTGTGCATAGTGTCGCAGCTTGCAGCCCTGTCGCTGAGAACAGTCACAATTCACACAGCGAGTGGCTTCGGCGCGAGCCTCAGAATCCGTCAGACCGCCGCGGATGCCTCCTGATGGCACGGCGCGGTCCGCCTCACTTACCCCCACGGCGAAGTTGTGGATCTCATCCTGACTCAGCCGTCCCGCACGAATGGAGAACGCCTTCGGCGGTCCGGTGACCGCAGTGCCCGATAGATACTGGTCTATGCAGATTGCGACGGACTTGCCGTCTGCCACGGATCGCACCACATATGTGGGGGGATGCACCGCATCGCCGGCGGCGAACACGCCGGGTGTGGAAGTCTGGTAAGTCTTGGGGTCCACCATGATCCGGTTGCCGGAGGTGTTAACTCCGAGGCACTTGATGTCACGGTCGCTGAAAGTGCCAACAGTCAGCAGAACCGCGTCGAAGCTCGACCCAAGATCCGCGAGTGATCGTGCCCGACCCACCATCACCTCTGGCTGAAACGCCGCCCCGAGCCTGCTAATGATCTCTATTTCAGCGTCGAGCACACTCCTGGGCAGTTGATCCTCGTCGAGCTCATACCGAAGCACGCCCCCCGGCTCATCGTGCTCGTCGAACAATGTGCAGGCGTGCCCGGACTGCAGCAAGTGAAAGGCGGCGGAGAGGCCGGTCGGACCGGCACCTGCTATTGCCACTCGCTTGCCCGTAGATCGTGCGCACGGCGGAACATAGGGCCTGTCCGATGCCAGGTCCACATCAGCCACGTAACGCTTTATGAGGCATATCGCCAACGGTTGATCGACCTCACTCCGCCGGCAGGTACGCTCACACAACTCCGGACAGACACGCCCCAACACAGCCGGCAGGGCTATGTCACGCTTCACGGTAACGATCGCCTCTAAGAGCTCACCGGCGGCTACCTGACGCAACATCAGAGGGATATCCATATGAGTGGGGCAAGTGTGTTGGCACGGCGCGGTGCAGTCCCCCAAGTGATCACTGAGCAGAAGCTCCAGCCCCGCTCTTCTGATTTCGTGAATCCCCTCCGTCTCACTTTCCACCCGCATACCCTCCTCGACCGGTGTGGCGCAGGACGGGACCAGCCGGCTTTGGCCGTTGACCCTTACCAGGCAGAGCATGCAGGAGGTCCGAGGCTCATACCCGTCCGCAAAGCACAGCGAGGGAATATCCAAGCCGAGCTTGCGGGCGGCCTGGAGAATCGTGCTGCCCTGAGGCACTTCGATCTCGCGATTGTCAATATGTAGCCGAGACATTTGTATTATCAGTTATCAGGCGTCAGCTACCAGTTCTCGACGTTTCTGCGTTTGTTAGTTTATCCGTTTGTTCGTTTGTACGTTTCATTTGACCTCGATCGCCTCCTCCGGGCATCCGCTTCTGCAGATATCGCAACATGTGCACTTGTCGTTGTCTATCTCGTGCCTTTGATAGGGTGTAAAAGCAATGGCATCGGCGGGGCAGCCTTGAGCACACAGCGTGCAGCCTATGCACTTGTCAGTCGCGTGATACGAGATCAGGCTCTTGCACTTCCCGGCCGGACACCGCCCGTCGATGTGGGCCTCGTACTCCTCGCGGAAGTATCGCAGTGTGGATAGCACGGGGTTGGGGGCGGTCCTGCCGAGTCCGCAGAGGCTTCCTGCCAAAATCGTATTCCCGAGGGTTTCAAGGAGATCCACATCGTCCTTGCGTCCCGCCCCGTCGCACAGGCGGTTCAGAATGTCCAGCATGCGCCGCGTGCCTATTCGACAATACGTACACTTCCCACAGGACTGATCCTGGGTAAACCCCAGAAAGTAGCGGGCCAGGTCAACCATGCAGTCAGACTCGTCCAGGACGACCAGGCCTCCGGACCCCATGATCGCTCCGACGCGACTCAGGGCTTCATAGTCGACCGGCGTGTCCGCCAAACGTGCGGGCACGCAACCGCCGGAAGGACCGCCGATCTGAACAGCCTTGAAGGGACGCCCTTCCTTCGTCCCCCCTCCGATGTCACAAACAATGTCTCCAATTGTGACCCCCATGGGGACTTCGATCAGGCCACCGCGCTTGACCTTCCCGGCGAGGGCGAACACCTTGGTTCCTTTGCTTTGAGCCGTCCCGATTTCCGCAAACGCCGCGGAGCCGTTTCGCATAATCCACGGGACCGTCGCGTAGGTCTCGACATTGTTGACCAGCGTCGGCACGGCCCAAAGCCCCCTATCGGCAGGGTAGGGCGGGCGCAGCCTGGGCGATCCTCGATTCCCCTCGATCGAACCCAGAAGCGCGGTCTCCTCGCCACATACGAAGGCTCCGGCTCCTTGCATCACCGTAAGTGTGAGGTTGAGACCGCCGTCGGAAGCTTCGCCGCCCAGGAGTCCGCGATCTTCGCACTGGCGCAGGGCATCACGGATTCGCCGCACGGCAAGTGGATACTCCGCCCGGATGTAGAAGTAACCCTCGCAGGCCCCGACCGCATAGGCGGCGATGGCCATCCCTTCGATCACCCTGTAGGGAAACGACTCCATCAACATCCGGTCCATGAACGCGCCCGGATCACCCTCGTCGCCGTTGCAGATGACGTAGCACGTCGGCTTGCCGGCTGGCGACGCCCGGCGACCGACAGCGTCTCTTACCTTCGCCCACTTATGACCGGTGGGATACCCCGCTCCGCCCCGGCCGCGCAGACCGCTCCGCCCAATCTCATCGATCACAGCTTGCGGAGTCATTTCGAAAGCGCAGCGCCTAAGCGCCCCAAAGCCGTCGTGGTCCAGGTACTCGTCCAGGTCCGCCGGGTCCAAGTGTCCGAAATGCTCGGTGGCAATATGCTTCTGCTTGCCCAGAAACGCAGCCACCGGCGGATCGCGAACGTCGATTGCTCGACGTGTGATCGCCTCCCGCCGCCCGTCCCAAGCGACATCCTCAAGCCAGCTGGAGGCTGTATCGGCAATGCGTCTGGCGATTCCCACGGGACGAAAATGCCGGCGAACGATCGATTTCGCATCTTCGGGACTCACCCCGGCGTAGAACGAGGATGGCTTGCCCGGCAGGGCTACATCCACAAGAGGAGTTTGATGACACATGCCCACGCAGCCGACACGTTTGATCCTCACGCGGGCACCGGTGGCTTTGACGGCGTCCTCCAACGCTTCATACACTTTGCCGCTGCCACCGGCGACGCAACACGAACCGAGCCCGACTCTGATCTCGGCGATTGTTGCATTGTCGCCGCGGGAATACACGCCGGTACCCCGTCCGTCCCGAACTGTCCCTCTCTTCGTTGCTTCGAGGCTGTCGTGCAACATCTCCGCCACCTTTTCGAGCGTCAGGTGGCCATAGGTCACTTGGTCAATCTGCACGACCGGCGCCAGCGTGCAGCAACCCAGGCAGGCGACCTCCTCGATGGTAAACTGCCGATTCGGATCGGTGTCCGTACCAGGACCGATTCCAAGCGTACGACGGATCTCGTCGGTGATGTTCCCGGCACCGGCCACGTGGCAGGCGGTACCGTGGCAAACCTTGATGATGTGCTCGCCCACCGGCGCGTGCCGAAACTTCCTGTAAAACGACGACACGCCGGTGATCTGGGCCGGTGTAATCCGGGTCCGCTCGCAGACGCGCTTGAGCGAATCCTCGGGCAGGTAGCGCTCGTGCAGTTGGATAGCCTGCAAGATGGGGATCACCGCCTCCCTCCCACCGCCGCAAACGTCGATGGTTTCATCCACAAAGGAGAGGTCCGGCGGAGCGGGCGGATGAGCCCGGCACGGTACTGTCGAAACATTGCTCCGCCCGGGGGGGCGTGGGGGGGGGGGATTGGCGCGGGCCAAAGCCCGCGGCTCGAGCCGCCGTGAGCCATCGGCTGTTGCGATCACCACAGGGTTGGGGGGGCGCCGGCCGTTCAGCGAGATCGACCACTTGGCGGCGATCAGGAACCCTACGGCTGCGACGATCAGAATGTATGCCGTCGATCTCGTACACGCCGCCCGCTCCAAAGATGCTTCCCTTTGGCGCTCCCGCTCCTCGGCGAGCACCGGAGTCTGCGAAGGATCCTCTTTGGCCATCCCTTCGAGCGTCTCCAGCCGGTTCTTGTCGATCGGGGCGCGCCGCGAGGCATCGACGTAACCTGCCACAAGCAACCCGGCACACGAGCCCACGACGATCGCTGCGGGCACGCAGATCAGCCGAGCAGTCAGTCGTTGTGCGGTCTGCGCCATGGGGATCACCGATCGACTCCCGCGGTGGACTCGCCGGTCGTCGCGCAGCGGTCCAGGTTGACAGGCTCCCGGGGGCACGACTCAAAGCAGCGGGCGCAGAACAAACAGGCGGATCGTACAGCCCGGCGCTGTTCGATTGCCCCCAACGGGCATGCCTCGGTGCACAATCCGCAGTCCAGCTCCTTGTCCGGGGTGATGGTCACCCCCCGCCAGGAAATGCGCGAAAGTATGGCCAGAAGTGCGCCGTAGGGGCACAGATAGCGGCAGTAGGGCCTTCCGACAAACATCCCCAACGTAAGCAGCGCCCCGCCGAAGATCAGGACACCACCCGACCCGGTCAGCCGAAAGAAACCCACGAACGGATCGAACCGGCAGATAATGAAGTCTCTCCCGCCGGGAGGATCCAGACCGATCGCGCCCCCCGTTGCGAACCAGATCGCCACAACCAGATAGATGTACTTGAAGAGCCCCAGGCACCTGTCCAGGCGCCGTGGGAGATCCACCGGCCTTAGCAGAACCAGGTCCTGAATCGCCCCCAGCGGACACACCCCGCCGCAGAACACTCGCCCGAACAGAATCGCGAAAACGAGCGGCAGGAAAAAGAACGCAATCACCACATAGGGGATCGCATAGGCCGGCTCGGTCAGGGCAACGGTGACGTTCTGGATCGCCCCAATGGGGCAGACGCAACCCTCCCTATAGAAGCCGAAATAAAGCAGGCATGCGATGGTGAGCACCACCAGCAAGCGGCGGCTGCGGCGCTGGAGAACGATCCATGCAGAGAGGCACAGAGCAGTCGCCAGGAGGGCGACGTCGACGGCGTTCCACCAGGCCTCTCGCGGCAGGGGGCGCTGAACTGCCGGCGTGGTGTAGTCGTCGCCGATGTCTTCGTCGGGAGGAACAATGTCCACCGGACGTGCGAACTGCCCCGGGGCGGTGTCCGGCCCGGTAGCGAGCGTCACGGCTATCACCGCCGTAGCGAAGACGAAAAGGTACTTCACCGATCCACCATAAGAGAGTCCAACAAGACAAGTGTGGCACGGGTTTTCAACCCGTGGACCGCACCGGTTGGAAACCGGTACCACAGGTTCTTAGAGGCTCCAAGTCCCAAGCGTTTTGTCCCTTTGAACGGAACGGGCGGCAAAGATGATCTTTGCCGCACCCTCTACCCGCTACCTCAGGTGGGAATGGCGGTGTCCCTGATCACCGCATCATCCGGACAGACCATTGCGATCGAGCAGCGGTTACAGTCCGTGCAGAGGTCGTAGCGCACCTCGATACGAATCGAGCCCAGACCGGCCGGCTCCTTGCAAGCCATCACGCACGAGCCACAGCCGTTGCACTTGGTCTTGTCGATGATGTACTCGTAGAAGTTGTTGAGCGGATCATCGGGATCGACGTAGCCGATCGCCTTACGCTCTATCGCGTCTCGCGGGCAGAGCTTGCGGATCGGGAGCCCGTCAGGACCCACCTCGCTGGTAACGTCGTAGTAGGCTGGACAGATGCAGCATCGCCCGCATTTCGGAAAGTCGTTTACCGCCCGAACCGCGGAAAGCGGCAGCACGCAGTCGGTCGCACACTTGTCGCAGACGTCAACCCCAATGGCCCCGAGCCGAATGTTGACGCACTTGCCGGGATCGATCCGCCAGCTACCCTCCGCCCCCGCCTTGCTCGCCAGGTACGCCACCACCCCGCCGACCGCGAGCAGCCCGGTGCCGCGGGCGGCATGTCCCAGCACATCGCGCCGCGTCGGCTCCCGGTTGGTGGGCTCGGACTTCATGCTTCACCACCTCCAGGTGTAGTTGAAGTCACCGCAGCCCCGACCCTTTCATTCTCGGTCGTCTCCGGTGCAAACACGTTGATGGTAAGGCGCACGGTGTCAGCCACGTAAATCCGCCCTTTCAGGTCAACGGCTACGTCCATGTTCTTGCAGTTGGGATCGAAGAACTCCGGGCCGATGAGGGCGATCAACTTGGGAGAGTCCGCGCGAGCCAAAGCCCGCGGCTCGGTGCTGGGGGAAACCGCGCGGGCCAAAGCCCGCGGCTCGGTGCCGGCGGTATCGTACACTTTCATTCGCGGTCCGGCCTTCTCGGTTACCACGACGTTGCCTTCCCGGGTCAAGGTCAGGTTTGTCGGATTGCAGCAGCCGGGGAAGTCCTCGGGATTGTGCGTGCCGAACTTGCCGAAATACCCCAGCAACTCACCGGACATCGTGTAACGCTCGACGCGGTGCTTGGCGGGATTGGCTGCGTGGATTACACCTTTGGCATCCACGCTGAAGTCCAGATACCCGTTTGGAATCATAAAGCCTTTCGTGTTGTTATCCTTGCCGATGTCGATTAGCCAGTTTGCCTTCCGGTCGAAACTACGTATGCAGCGATCCTTGGCATCGGCCGCCAGGACGAACTCACCGAAAAACCCGATCGCGGTTACCACCCCGAGTCGAGCGGCGTCCCGCCAGGTGGTCAGGTGGTTTCCCAAGCTATCGAACTTCTCGATCTGCTGGGCCTCTCCGACATAAACCGTGGCGGCATCGTCGATCGCCACACAATACCCCGGCCTATCGGTTGGCCAGTGACCCCGGAGCTTTCCATCGGAGTCAAACACTTTGACCTCGCGGTCTCCCACCGCGTGGATCAGCCCGGCTTTGTCAACCGCCAGCCCGTTCAGCGCCTCGGAGAACTGATCCGAGCCCGGTCCCTTGCCGCTGATGACCGCAACTAGACGATATTCCATCGCATCGCTCCGCGAACGCTGAGCCGCGGGCGCTGAGCCGCGAGCGCTGAGCCGCGAGCTTCAGCCCGCGCGCAGGCTGAAGCCTGCGGCTCGGGGCATAGCTCAGCGACGTGCCATCCATCAAGCACGGTACTACTCGGTCGCACCTTCCGCAACCTTTTCGGACACCTCGAGACAGACCATCTTGGTCAGGTCTCTAATCAGCAGCTTGCCATGTGCCAAAGCCATCGGGGCCCACACGTCATGCCCGCTGAGAACTTGGGCGCTGTCCAGCTCCCGGTACTCCGTGGCGTTCGCGTCGAGCAGACGGAGCATTCCCGTCTTGCCCTCGAGTATAAAAAACATCCCGTCCGCAAGGATGTAGCTGCCCAGTCCAAACGACGACTTGCCCTCACTCGTCCACACCTGCCGACCGGTCAGGTCCAGACAGGTGAACAAGCCACGGCGCTTCTTGCCCACCGCGAACAGATGATCCCGGTAAAGAATCGGCGTGTGCACCTCCGAGTTCCACTCGTTTTCGGGGAAGCTGAAAACCTCCTTGGCGATAAAAACGCCGCCGTCGCGCTCGACCCGAATCATCACGGTTATGCTCTCGTAGCAACTGGTCAGGAAAACACGCCCGTCGCCGATGGCTAAGGGTGAGGTGGGTACAGCAACGTTGAACTTCCACGGAAAGGACCACAAGAGCGCACCATCCTCGGCCGAGACACCCAGCGGGCCTCGCAGCGTGCAGTAGAGATACTGCTTGACACCGTCGATCGTCGCCGGCATCACCGATGCGTGCGTCATGAGCCAGCCTTTGGGATTGGGCGTCTCCCAAATCGGCTGGCCGGTCGATTTGTCGAATGCAACCAGCAGGGCTTCACCTCCTGTCGCGATGATAACCCGATCCGGCTCAATCAGCGGACACTGGCCGGCGTACCAGGGCGGAATCGTGGCTTTGTATTTCTGCACCAGGCTTATGCGCCACAGCTCCTTCCCGGTGTTCGCATCCAGACAATGGAACACGCACTTGGGATCGAGGGAGAAGACGTACTTCCCGTCCACCGCCGGGGTTGTCCGGGTGATGCCGTGATTCGGGCGAATGCGCTTCTTCTCGCTGAAACGCCAGAGTTCCCTGCCGTCCGCCAGGGACAAGCAGCGAATCAGCCACTCCTTGGCTTTGCGGTCGTAGTCGTTGAGATACACACGATTCCCATACACCGCCGCCGCAGCGTACCCTTCGCAGACCTCGGTGGTCCACAGCACCTTTGGACCGCCGTCGGGCCACTTGTGGAGCAGACCGGTCTCCGCGGAGATCGCGGTGCGGTCCGGCCCGCGGAACTGGGGCCAATCGTCGCCCACAGCTTGGCCCGCGCTCATGGAGACGCAGCAGGAGATCAACACACATTGAACGGCACGCACCTGCAGGACTCCATCTAAACCTTGGGTCGGGTCACAATCTCCGCTCGCGGCCCGGAGGGCAAAGATGATCTTTGCCGTCCACACCCAACAAGTATACCACGAATACCTGTTCTGATCCAACCGCCGGGCTGCACGCGGTCCGGTAGGTCGGGCTCCGCCCGACATTGCATCCCGATGTCGGGCAAAGCCCGACCTACCCGTGCCATCACTTCTTCTGTTCGATCGCAAGAAGCGCCCGCCGGTTCGCGATGTACAACACTCCGTTGGCCGCCACCGGTGTGGTATAGACCGTCTGCACCGCGTCGTTTCTGGCGAGTTCCTTCATCTCTTTTCCGTGCCGAAGCACGATCACTTCGCCGTCCTCGGTGCCGAGCATCACTTTGCCGTCCACAACATAAGGCGAGCCCCACACGGCCGCCAGCGTGTCGAAACGCCAGTGCCGTTTACCGGTTCGCACGTCCAGGCAATACAAATAGCCGTTAAGATCAGCCGCATACAACAGCCCGTCGGCGATAGCCACCGTTGAAAGCGTGCGGTTAAACTCCTCGCCGCCGACATGCCAGACGCGACCTGACTCGGTGACGTCACCACGCCCGGTCGCGTCGATGGCGTAGAGGCGGCCGGGACCGCCCCCGTGTTCCGGGGCCTGCCCCACGCCCAAAAACACCTTGTTGTCGTAAACCACCGGCGTAGCGATGATGCTGTTTCTCGTTCCCCGCCCGCCGGGAACCCACTTCGAGTCTCTGGGGTTCAGGTCAAACTTCCAGAGAAGTTCCCCGGTTTTCGGTTCGTAGGCGTAGCACCACCCGTCACCGCCCGCGAAGATCACCTGCGGTTTGCCTTGCACCATCCCCACCGCGGGAGCGGACCATTGGCCGTGCAGCACGTTCCTTCCGGGATCGCTTCGTGACCACATGACTTTCCCGGTGCGTTTGTCAACCGCGATCAGGTCCGGGGCCCCGGGTGAGGGGGGCTTTAAGTGCTCCTCGTCAACACCGTTCGACGTCGACACGAACACGACGTCGCCCAGACCCACCGGCGAGCAGTTGGCCAGGTTGTGCGGAAACACCTCGAGCTCATCGAACATGTCGAGAATCCAGACGATGTCCGCATCCTGTCTGTCGTGGTATTTCTCCTCGCGGTGAGGCCCGTCGTTTTCCCCGTCAAGGAAACCGTGCACGTCGGCGCAGACGAGCTGACACTGGTTGCTCACATAGTAGAGCCGATCGCCGTCCACCCACGGGGCCGAGGCGATGCCCTGCTCCGGCCAATCGTTCGCGCTGCCCGTGGGCATCTTGTCGTGCGTGGCCTGCCAGAGAAACTCGCCGGTCTTCTCGTCCAAACACACCAGGACTCCCTTGTCGCCTTTGATCCCGGGGCGGAGATTGCCGTTGTTGTTCGTGCCGACGAAGATCCTGCCTCCCGCGATCACCGGGTTGCCGTAGGTGCACGACCCGAGCGGAGCGACCCACTTGATGTTTCGTTTCGTCTTGACGTCCCAGGTCGACGGAAGCCCGGTCTCGCCGGACACCATGTTCCGATCTCCCGAGCCGCCCCACATGGGCCAGTCACCCCTCTTGGCCTCGTTCAACGGCTCAGCCCGCGTGTGGGAGGACAGGAACAGAATCGACAATGTCGACATGAAGCCCATCAGAAGCCCTTTGGACATGTTATGCTACCCCACGTCAATATACCGTGCGTGATTCGGCGCCACCGATCCGAACCGCTACCGCCTGCCCCTTACGTCGCGCAGCGATGTCAAGGGTAAGGGAACGGCCCGCCGACGTTCGCGTAGGTGCGCCTTCGCGCACGCTGGTTCAGATTACGCCCGCGGTGCCGTCATCGCAAGGTCCAGACGGTGGGCGGTGTGTCGTTAGAGCGGACATAGGCCTGCGGCGCCTTGGAGCTTTCCACCGCGGGCTGCGATGATAAGCTCTCAATGTGGTCGTGGGTGCGAGAAGGCATTCTCGCACCGGCAGACGGGATCGTGCGTGCGAGAGGGGATTCTCCCACCGGGGCTCTCGCACCAGCACGCCGCTGCCAAGAAGGTGAATCCACAATGTCAACCGCACTGTGCGCCAAGTCGATCCGGAAAGAGTTTCCAACCCGTAGCGGTCCTCTACAGGTCCTCGAAGACGTTTCGCTCACGTTGGACGCGGGAGAGTCAGCGGTCATCACCGGGCCCTCAGGATCCGGCAAGAGCACCCTGCTGAACATCCTGGGAACACTGGACACGCCTACGACGGGATCGGTCACCATCGACGGCTGCAACCCGTTCGACCTGCCCGAGCCTGCCCTCGCCCGGTTTCGCAACCAACGCATCGGATTTATCTTCCAGGACCAGCATTTGCTTCCGCAGTGCTCGGCAATCGAAAACGTGCTGCTCCCCACGCTGGCCATTCGCAGGGCGCGGCGGTCGACGGGAGGTTGGTTCGCGGGGAGGGGGATGTCCGCGCGGGCCAAAGCCCGCGGCGCAGGTGATGCCACCGATCGGGCGAAGTCGCTTCTCGAGCGCGTGGGACTCGCTGACCGCCTCGATCACCGTCCGGCTGAACTCTCCGGCGGGGAACGCCAGCGAGTGGCCATCGCCCGGGCGTTGATCAACCACCCCGCCCTGCTCTTGGCGGATGAGCCCACCGGCAACCTCGACGGGGAGACAGCCAGGCGCGTCGCGTCGCTGCTCTGCGAGATCCACCAGGATGAGAATGTAACGCTGGTGGTCGTCACCCACAGCGAGGAACTGGCCGGCCGGTTTGCCCGCAGGTTCGAGGTGGTCGATGGCAGGTTGGTCGCCGGAGATGCCGCTCCCTCACGGTCGCGGTTCGGAACGGTCGAGGGGGGGTGACATGCGTTTGACCGTGCACATCGCTCGCAGCCTGGCCTTCCACTGGCGCCGACACCTTCCCGTCGCCCTCGGGGTCATGACCGCAACTGCCACGCTCACCGGGGCACTGCTGGTGGGAGACTCAATGCGTGCAAGCCTCCGTGAGGCAGCACTCGACGGCCTGGGAAACGTGGATCATGCGATAGTCGCCGGTCGTTTTTTCGGCGAGGGGATAGCTGCCGGGCTGACCCGATCCGCGGCGTTCTCGAATCGATTCTCCAACGCGTGCCCGTTGATCATTCTGCGGGGTGGGGTTGAGCACCCTGATACCGGGGGGCGCGTCGGGCGCGTTGCGGTGTATGGGGTAACCGAAGGTTTCTGGGAACTTGCCGATCCGAGCCTTGGGCCTAAGCCTGTGGCACCGGTTTCCAACCGGTGGAGCACCCAGGCTACAAACCTGGGCCGCGCGGGGGGGGACGGCACAGGCAGCGACTCGGGCAGCCGATCGGTGATTCTCAACGAAACTCTGGCGCGTGAGCTCGGAGTCAGCCGGGGCGCGGACGTGCTGGTGCGTGTGGGCAAGCCAAACCCGATTCCCACCGAGACTTTGCTCGGCCGTCGCGATGAGACACGGCTGACCCTTAGACTGACCGTGCACAGCATAATCCCTGCCGATGGAGCCGGCGGTTTTGAGCTCAAGCCGCGCCGATCGCCTCCTCTCAATGCCTGGATTCCGCTGCCGACGTTGCAACGGGCCCTGAAGCAGTTCGGGCGCGTCAACACGATCCTCATCACCGAAAGGGCTGTTGCACAGGTTTGTGACCTGGGTGCTCCACCGGTTGAAAACCGGTGCCACAGAGGACCTGAGCTTCAACGAATGTTGCAGGAGCTGCTCACCCTGGAGGACGTGGGCCTTAGGCTTCGCATCGACTCCGCCCGGGGCTATATCGCCTTGGAAAGCGAGAGTCTGCTGATCGAGCCAGCCGTGGAGCGAGCCGCCCTCCAAAGCGCAGCCCCAGCCGGTGCAATCGCATCCCCGGTTCTTACATATCTCGCCAACACAATCTCCGTCGGTCCACGAAATGCCTCACCGTCCTCATCACCCCCCCCCATTGGGGACCATCGTGCCGCGCCCATTCCGCAATCCACAATCCACAATCCACAACCCGCAATCCGCAATCCACAATCCGCATTCCGCATTCCGCAATCGATCATCCCCTATTCAACCATAGCCGCCATCGACCCGTCCGTTGCCGGCGCACTGCCGTTGCACCTCACGGACGGATCTGCCGAAGGCTCGTTGAAACCGGGCGGAATCCTGCTGACCCAATGGGCGGCCGACGACCTTCAGGTCGAACCGGGTGAAGCAATCAATCTGTCCTACTATGTGACCGGACCGTTCGGTCGCCTCGAGACGCGGGACCATTCGTTCGTGCTTGGCGGCGTGGTAAGCATGGACGGCGGGGACCCCGGCTTTACCCCAGTGTACCCTGGGGTAACGGATGCGGAGAACCTCGCCGATTGGGACCCACCCTTCCCCATTGACTTTGATCTCATTCGTGAGAAGGACGAGGCATACTGGGATGACTACGGCGCAGCTCCCAAGGCGTTCATCGCCCTTGACGATGGGCGACGGCTATGGAGCAGTGGGCTCGAGCGATTCGGCCAATCTACGTCGATTCGAATCGTGCCCCAAGCCGGCGGTGACCTTTCCGCGGTGGCGAGTGCTTTCCGGGATCAACTGCGCAAGCGTCTGGACCTCACCCAGCTCGGGTTTTCCTTCGAGCCGGTCAGGGAGCGTGCTGTTACTGCAAGCGCCGGCAGCACGGATTTCGGGATGCTGTTTGTCAGCTTCAGCTTTTTCCTGATCGCTTCCGCCGCCATGCTTGTCGCCTTGCTCTTTCGCCTGGGCACCGAGCGGCGGGCCAACGAGGTGGGCATCCTACGGGCGATGGGCTTTCCCCACAAAAGGGTAACTCGATTGCTCCTGGCCGAGGGGGCGGTGATCGCCGGCGCCGGCGCCGGCGTCGGCCTGGTTGTGGCCATGGGGTATGCCTGGTTGATGCTGGCGGGCCTGAAGACCTGCTGGTCGGACGCCGTAAGCGTGCCTTTCCTGCGGCTGCACACCCCAGTGAGCACGCTGATCACCGGCTTTGCCGCAAGTGTGATCATTGCCCTGGCGTCGATCGCCTGGTCGATCCGCAGCCTGAGGCGCGTCTGGGCCCGATCGCTTCTCGCCGGAGTGATCGAGATCGAATCACAAACAGCTCGGCGACGCAAGGCCGGCCTCACCATCGCGGTCGGCGCCGCAGCGCTGATCCTGGCCGGCGTCCTGCTCGCGGCGGCCCTTTCGCCCGGGCCCTCCCCCTTTAGCGAAGATCATCTTTGCCCTCCAACCGTCGCGTTTTTCGGTGGTGGGACGGCCCTCCTCATTGCCGCCCTGTGTGCGTGCAAGACCTGGCTGGACACCAATCGCCGGACGACGATAGGCGGTTCGGGCATCGGAGCGTTTGCTCGCTTGGGGCTCAGCAACGCTGCGAGACACCCCGGCAGAAGCCTCTTAACCATCGGGCTGATCGCCTCCGCAACGTTCATCATTTCCGCAATCGAGGCATTGCGTCTGGACGTGGACGCCGGCAGCACCAACAGAAGCTCGCCGACCGGCGGCTTCGCCCTGCTTGCGGAATCCGCGATCCCGCTGCCCTACGACCTCAACACACCGGAAGGGCGCGAAGCCCTGGGCGTGGGCGAATCGGCAAGCGACACGTTGGACGACGTCACGATCATCCCCTTCCGTCTTCGCCCCGGAGACGAGACGAGTTGTCGTGATCCGTACCGCCCGACCACGCCGCGGATCATCGGGGCGACCGACGCCATGATCAATCGCGGGGGGTTTGGCTTTGCATCTACTCTCACACTGCAAGGCGGCGAAACGCCCGCTGGGGGCGAGAATCCGTGGACGCTTTTGAATCACACTTTCCCAGGGGGCGCCGTTCCGGTCATCGGGGACGAGAGTGCGGTCAAATGGCAACTCCATCTGGGTTTGGGAGAGGATCTTACCATCACCGACGAGCGTGGGCGGGAGGTCCGCCTGCGCTTCGTGGCTCTGCTCGCGGGAAGCGCTCTTCAGGATGAACTCATCGTTGCGGAGTCACGTTTTGTCGAGTTGTTTCCCTCGATCAGCGGGCACGCCTTTTTTCTGATCGATGTACCGCACGTAAGTGGGATCGACATCAGTGGGACCGGCATCCTGCCGGTCGAAGGGCGGGCTCTCGAGCGCGCCCTCGCAGCCTACGCACTTGACGTTGAACCGACCGCGAAGCGACTCGCGGAGTACCTGGCCGTGCAGAACACTTATCTGTCGACCTTTCAGACTCTCGGCGGGCTCGGTCTGATCCTGGGCGCTCTTGGGCTGGCTGTGGTCTTGCTGCGAAACGTATGGGAGCGGCGCTCCGAGCTGGCTCTGATGCGCGCATTGGGATTCTCGCGGGCCGCCCTGGCTACGGTGGTGCTTGCGGAGAACGTCGTCCTGGTCGTCGCGGGCCTTATTGCCGGAACGGTGCCCGCGCTGGTGGCCGTCACCCCGCATATTCTGCAGCGCGGCGGCGAATTACCATGGCTCTCTCTTGGCATCACCATCGGGTCCGTCTTCGCCGCGGGGGTCGGTGCGGGAGCCCTTGCCCTGGTAGGAACGCTGCAAGCGCCGCTGCTCCCAGCCCTGCGCAGGGAGTAGCAGGGAAAGGGGGTATTCTGTTCTTGCGGTTCTCCTCGTTACGGATGGAGAACCAACAATAAGGAGAAACCCTTAAACTGTTGCGCAACCCGCTCGTCAATTGACTGGTAAGCGAGTGCCGCTCATTTGTCCGGTTGGAATGTGAACTCCACTTCGCGCGTTTGGCCGGTGCCCACGTCCACCGTCAACGTCTGGGTTCCGAAGGTTTCGTGCCAGGCCTCGACGACGTACTTGCCGGGGGGAAGGCCCTTCAGCTCGAAAGTCCCCTTTTTGCCGGTCACATCGAAGAAGGGGTGGTCAAACACCGTAATGTAACACCCCATCCACGGATGGACGTCACACTTGACCTTGAACGGACCCTCCTTGACCAGCTTGACGGTGTCCTCCATTCCCTTTTTCGGTTGGGTCTTGTTGGTTTCGATGTTTATCTTCGGTAGGAAATGGATGTTGTGGTTGGTTTCGTCGCTGTTTCTGATCTTCAGTTCCTGGCCCTCCATGATACCGAAAACGTGGGGTTTGTACTGACAGCCGTGCTGGTCGAGCACGACCGGCTCGGTCGGGACCGGGAACTTCCGATCACCCAATCCCTCCTTGATCGCCACCAGGACGTTGCGAATGGTGATCGGATCGGTCTTGGTGTTGAGAACCACGTCCTCCGAGCCGATCTTATTGACTGATTTCGCGCAGTTGGGGTCCTTGGAGCGGTTCAACAGGCGGCGTTTGTATTTCCCCTTGTCGCCATTGAACACTACCTTGCCTTTGATGACCGCGGCGTCCTCGGCGGCGGTCAGTGCCGGGGCAGTAACCACAAGAGCAGCGGCGATCAGCATCAATGATACACTCTTTCCACCATTCATCTTATCTCTCCTAACAGGTACTCAGTCGTCAAACTCCTCCGCGTCAAAGTCGAACTCTTCGTCTTCGAACTCCTCCGAGGGCTCGGCGGCGATTATCTTGGGCATAGGGGCACGCGTGCTCCGCGTACCGGCGTCGTAGAGGTAATCGACCAGCAGATTGATGTGGTCGATTCCCACACCCGGATATTTCTCGTCTCCCTCGAACGGGCTTTGGCCGTCGGGGAAGTTCTGCGGCATTTTCGTACCGGGCTCAATCCACCCCGGCTGCAGCATCCAGTTGAAAACCCATCCGCGGCGCAAGCGGCGATGGGTCAGTGAGAGGTTGGGGGCGGAGGGGGCCTGGAGCATAATGCGCTCCGACTCGCCCTGGGAATTGGGTCCTTCGACGAATGCCTTGGTTTCCACGTCACCGGTGTCGTAATAGACGTTCTCCGCCCCGGTCAGGGTGAAGCCGTCTATCACCGAGCCCACCGTATAGGGTTCGCCGTTGAGAATCGCGATGGCCTGATCGCCCTCACCGCGGACACCGTCGAGCCGGTACACCTGCGCGAACTGATCGGTGGTTGTCGCCGGGCCGGTCTCCATCCTGCCCAGCACGTGGCAGCTCAAACACCCCATGTCCGAAAAGAACTGCCCCCCGAGGACAAAGCGGGCGTCGTCGGAGAGCGGTTTGGGCGGCTCCACGAACGGGTACTCGACGTCATACAGTTGCTGCATGAATCGGGTTCGCTTGCACAGCTCAGCGTGGGCGTCGGCCAGGCGCTTGGCCGGCTGGGAGAACATGTCCAGAGCGGTAGAACGCATCAGCTTTCGCTCGATCGCGAAACGCCTCAGGTCCTCGGCCTCTTCTTGAAGCCCCTCATCCCGAAACCACTCCGAGGCCTCGTCGGATTCGGTCGCCGCCGGGGATTCTTCGCCCGATTGAGTCCGGTCCGATGCGATGTGCTCGTCGATCGGGGCAAGACTGTCCGCCAGCTTCAGAGCGTCCCGTTGACTTAAGGCGGCGAAATACTGCACCAGCGTCGTGGCCTGCTCGCCGGTCAGGTGGAAGCTGGGCATGCGAACTTGCAGCCAGGGGCGCAGCGGCTCAACGTGCTGCATGAACCGGTGCAGCCAGGCGTGTTGAACCTTGGCCCCTTCACCCCACAATGACGGCGGGGCGTTGATCGAGTCGAACTCCAACCGGCCGGCGAGGGTCCGCCGGAAGTACTGTTGGATGGTCGGAGCGTTGTCCTCGATCTGGTGACAGGCGAGGCAGTTAAGCTCGCGGGTCAGATCCCGCCCCCGGGCGATCGGGCCCAGGGTGCCGCCGTCGTAGTCGACTCTCAGATCGTCATTCACCCGGTGTTCCACCCGGGAGAGAAGAAACGTGGTCAGGGCGTCGGCCTCGTCCTCGGTGAAGTAATAGTTAGGCATCTTGAGCTTGTCGTAGGGCTGCTTGATCTTCTCACGGTCCCAGATCCGCGGGTTGAGCAGCTTGTGCTTGGCGAAGGCGGCATGGGTGTGGATGATCTGCTCTTTGGCGTTTTCGCCCGGAGACCAGTAGTTCAGCTCGTGGGCTTCAAGCGGATAGACGTGACCGTAGATCTCTTTCTTGACCTCGCGCATGTGGTGGAACGCGTCGTTGTAGAAAGCGAAGTCAAGCTGAGCGATGGGCTTCTGTCTCCACTCGCTCAGGTCGGTGCCCGGAGGCGTTGTCTCCTCGAATCCGCGAATGTTGTGACATGCGTAGCACCCGTAGTGGGCGATCATCTTGTTCCCCAAGTACATGATCTTCTTGTCTTGAAGGGACATGGGCCCGATCAGGTCGTGGGCATCCTGCCCGCCCAGCGAGCGGGAAAGAAGCGAGACCAGCATGTCGGTGAGCTCCCCTCCCCGGTCTTCCATTATCGCCCGGCTGTGAGCCGCCGACCGCTGGGCGGAGAGCAGCAAGAGAACCAGCTCGTCCACCTTGGCGAGCCTCTCGGAGTTCATTGGGAACTCACCCTGTTGAAACGTCGGGTTCACCAGGGTCATCAGGTAGGCAGCCAGATCAGCCGCCTCCGCGGGGCGAAGGCGCATGCCGGGCATCTTGGTTTCCGGAGCGTAGCGCGGTGGATCCATCAACCAGGAGTAGAGCCACTCGAAGCTCACCTTGGATCCCACACCGGACAGCTCCGGGGCAAAACGGGTCAGCACCGGCTTGTTGTAGGGTTTCTCGGAATCGAACCGCGTCCGTTCCGGATGAAGGAACGTATCCCGCTCGTTGACGAAGTTCTCCATCGCATAGACCGAACGCTCCGCGTGGGTCATTCCCAAAAAGCGGTGCGATGCGGTTTCCTCGTCCATGCCCAGCCGGTGCACGAGGTCCCGGGTGATCATCTCCTCACCGAGTTCGGTGATGTTGGCGTGGCAGGCGAGGCACCCGATCTCCCGAAACAGCTTCCTTCCGCGCTCCGCGTCACCGGTCACTCCGGGCGACGGCTTCAGCGGTTCCCACTCCTTGGAGGTCTCGAACAGGTACTTGGTTATCGCCGCCACCTCCGCTTGGGTTCGCCTCACCGGATCGCTGTCAAACGAGTTGGAGCTTTCCGTCCGGTTGTTTTCCTGCATGAAGAAGTGGGGCATGCGCGTGGCCGGCCGGAACTTCTGCGGGAAATAGACCCATTGTTGCACGAACCCGGGTTGCAGCTTGGAGGCGGCATGTCGCAGATCGGGTCCCACGCGGCGCGAGCCCCAAAGAGTGTCAATGTTGTGACAGTTAACACATCCCACCGTGGTGAAGAGGAATCGGCCCAGGTTGATTCGAGCCCCCTTCCGCTCGCCGCGGAAGCGGGCTATCTCCGAAACGTGGGTGTGGCACTTGGCGCAGCTCGCCTCGGTATGGTCCAACAGAAGCATGGGCCTGTCCCAGTAGTGCGAGACCGTCTCGAACGTGGTGTTCACGATGCCCGCCCGACGATCGTAGTAAGCGTCCTTCCACTCTTTCTCGACCTTGTGCGTCGGTGGAGTGTGGGCGGCCAGCACGAAGTCCGTCTCTTGCGAACTGCCCTCGTGGCAAACGGTGCATCCCAGCGTGGCCATCGGGTGAGGCGAGTTCACCGAGACGTACAGATCCAGATCGGGGTGGGCGAGGACGGGCTGGCCAAGATCGATCTTCTTTCGGCCACTTTGCTCGAGGTAGCCGTTCACCAGCTCCAGCAGTTGTTGGAAGTAGGAATCCTGCTGGTGGCCCTCGAGTGCGTCCCAGCGCTTCGAGACCCGCCCTATCGGTAGCTTCTGCCCCGTGCCCGGCAGCGTCGGTGGGGTGGGAAACTCGAGGGGCGGCTGGCCCGCACGCTGCAGGACCTCGTTGATTCCCGGCAGAACCTCTTCGAGCCTGACCGTGAGCATTTCTTTGGAGAACTCCGGATCCTGGATGCAGACGTGGCAAGTGGTGCAGCGGTCCGTCGTATAGCTCTGGAGGTAATTGAGCTCCTGGCGCACGTCGGGAAGCACCAGTTGGTTGATCTGGAACCGACCGGGCGTGTCTTTCGGGGCGGCGAAATCCAAAAGCGGAAAGTTTATCAGCGCCTTAACGATCGGGAGCCTTCCCAAAAGCCCCTCGTCCGACAGCACGCCGCGATACTGTTGATCCTTCTGTCTGGCAGTCTCGGCCGCCCGCAGCAGCTCGCTCAGCATCTTCTTGGCGGCCTGGACCGGAGCATCCAGCCTCCCCAGCAGCCCCTCGATCCGTTTCCTTTCGTCCTCCCAGTGCTCCTTGACCTGCTGAAGCTCGGCGACCCGTTCCTCTTCCGCTCGGAGCTTGCGATGCGCCTCCTCGGTGCGCGGGTGTTCAAGGCCGTGCTCGCCGAGCTTACGCTCATAAGTGTCCCGCGTGACCTGAAGCACCTGCGTCGCCCGGCTCCAGGGAGCTTCCGCCTTGCGGAACTCGAGATCGGCCTCGGCCAGCTCGCCGACCAGCTTGGACCGCTCACCGGCTCCCTTTCGGGAAGCGCGCTCCTCGGCGTCCGCGAGCCTCACTTCCGCCTCACTGATCTCGCTTTGGCGCTTGCCGGTTGAGGCGCTCACGTAGTCCAGATGTGCGAGGGCCGCTCTTGCGACAAAGTAGCGATCCTGATAGGTGTGCCACGGTCGATCGTAGTCGACCGCGATAAGCCAGAGCAAGGACGCCATCAACGCGGCACTGCTGAAGGCGAACCAGTAGTTCATCCTCCGAGGCTTGTACAACCGCTCTTGTGTGATCGGCATTTCTCAAACAACCCATATCAACGGCCAAACCGAGACGCGACCGTCAGGGAGCGTGCGCCACCTATACGTTCAGGAACCACTCCGTAATGCCCACGATGTAGTGCAGGTTCAGCGTCCACCGAAGCACCATCTTGATCGGCATAAGGATCATCGTGAGCAGCAACATCGACATGACGCTGTAGCGAATGAACCCGATCTGCCGGTAGATCCTTTTGAAAAAAAACGCCCGGAGAACAAGCGGGCCGAGCAGAAAATAACCACCCAACAGCAGGATCCCGGGCAGCTCGCGGAGCAAGTAGGATGTAGGCAACGCCATTCCCAGAGTGTCCCGCCAGATCAAATCACGGAACTCCACGTTCAGAAGCGCCGCCGGTCGATGAGGATCCCAGTATTCAAAGGGACCAAAGAAGTTCCAGTTGGGGCCCCGAAGAAACGTCCCGAAAATGATCAGCGTGACCCACAGGATTACGAACCCGAAAAGAAACGTCGTGATCGCGAAAGGACGCTCCTTGAACGTGTAGTAGCCGTTGCCCCGTGGATTCTTGTCCATGTAGGGAATCGCGATGAGCCCCACGATGATAAGCGTCGGGAAGACCACCCCGGCCAGCCATGGATCGAAATAGACCAGCATCTCCTGCAGACCCAGAAAATACCACGGAGCTTTCGCCGGATTGGGGGCGACGCTGGGATCCGCCGCCTGCTCCAGCGGTGCGGGCAGTACGATAGCCCATACGATCAGAAACGCATTGCATAGCACAAACGCGATCAGCTCGATATAGACCAGATCGGGCCAGACCAGCACCTGGTCGTCGGCCCCCGCTTCGATCAGCGGTCTCCCCTCTTCCGTCGCCTGGTCGTTGATCGCCGCCTGGCGGAGTGAGAGCCACATGAAATACCCCACCGCACCGATCATCATGACGATCGGGACGTTATCCGCCTTGGTGACGATCTTGCGGAAGTTTTCGTCCAAACAACAGGCCACAAAGCCCAGAACGCAAACCGCGGCGATGGCTCCCGCCACCTTGGGCCTGGTTAGTTGGCGATACCAGTACAGGTAGACCGCCAGTCCGGCCACAGTGAGAACCAGAAACCAGTGCGGCTCGCAGAGCGCGTTGATAAAACCTTTGACGGCTTCAGTGACCGAAATCTCTGCAAGTACGTGCGCCATAGCTTAAGTTGCCGGTAACCGTTCGCGGGGAAGCGACCGTTCTCTCCTTGGCTTTGGCAATTCCCTGTCCCGTAGGGACTTCGTGATAATAGCCCAGTGTTTTAACGCTGGGAAACCGGGCCTCATGACGGCCCAAAAGTCCCGTAGGGACGGCTGAATGCCGCCTTGTTTTCAGCCGTCCCTACGGGACTTCATTTCATCCAAGACCACCGCTAACCCAGCGTTAAAACACTGGGTTATTCTCGACCGTCCCTACGGGACTACTTGTAGGGACGAGTCAGGGGTTCAGGCCCGCAGTTCGTCTTTCGCGCGGAAGCACACCTCCCGTGAACGGTTACAGTTGCCGGAACCCCGCGCGGGCTAAAGCCCGCGGCTCGGGAGTAGTCGTCTCCCGGTAAAAGCGCCTTCTATAGCGGTCCGCTTACTCCTCCGTCTTTCCGCACGCGCCAAAAGTGCACCGCGATCAAGATCGTCGCCACGATGGGAATGAACACACAGTGCAAGACGTAAAAACGGAGCAGGGCGTTGGGACCGACGAACGTGCCCGCCAGCAGCGAGAATCGGGCGTCATCCCCGGCATGGACCAGGGGGACTCCGCCGATCTGAATGAAGGACGATAGAGGTCCCTCCGTGCCAAAGCCCGGCGTCGCCCGGGCCATGTTCGACCCCACCGTGATCGCCCACATGGCCAATTGATCCCACGGCAGAAGATACCCGGTAAATGAGAGCAGCAGCGTCAGCACCAACAGAATCACCCCGACGCCCCAGTTGAACTCGCGCGGAGGCTTGTAGCTGCCGGTCATAAACACGCGCAGCATGTGCAGCCAGATGGTGATCACCATCGCGTGGGCCCCCCACCGGTGGATCTCGCGCAGGAGCCCGAAGGCCACCACCGAGCGAAGCGCCTGAATGTCGACGTAAGCGTACTCGACCGTCGGACGATAGTAGAACATCAGCAGCACGCCGGTGACCACCTCGATCACAAACAGATAGAACGTCAGCACGCCCATACCCCAGGTGAACTGGAGGCGGATGGCGCTCTTGCGGATGGCCACCGGATGAATGTGCAAAAAAACGTTGCTCAGGATGGCCATCGCCCGCGTGCGCCGGTCGCGCGGAATGGGGTGGCGGAAGATGCTCGTCCAAACCTGGCCCTGTCTGATCCAGTTTCCGAACCGTGCCAACATCTGCCGTTAGCTTCCTAAACCGCCAGGTAGCTCCCCGGCTGATCCCACTGGCCCAGCTCATACTGGTACTTCTTGCTCTTGTCCACAATCACAATCCCATCCTCTACAAAGATTCGGAACCGTTCGAGGGGCCGCGGGGTCGGACCTTCAAAGTTCACCCCGTCGGGTCTGAACCCGCTGCCGTGACAAGGGCACTTGAACTTTCGATCGTTGGGCAGCCAGTTTGGGATACAGCCCAAATGGGTGCAGATGATGTTCAGGGCGGCGATTCGGTCGCCGTCACGGATCAGCCAGATGCCCTGGGGCTTGTAGTCCTCCATCACACCACCGGGATCAAGCTCGAGGTAGCGCTGCAGCTTTCCCACGCGCACGCGCGGATCGGGTTCCTCCAGCACGTTGGGCATCATAAAACGGTTGAACGCCAGAGTCGAAGAGATGACCGTGCCGGTACCGAGGGTCACCCATCCGATCCCCAATGCGGCGTTACTCATGAACGTGCGGCGCTCACTGTCCGGGTCCTTCCGCGCCCTTCTCGCCGCCTCCACGATCCGGGCTTGCTGAGCGTCGGGCGGAAGCTCACCTGTTCCTTTGTGCTGCATGGCCCGGATCGGCTCGGGGGTCGCCTTCTCCTCGCGAAGGATGCCCGCCATACCGCCGCGCGTAGTAGCCGCCTGGAGCAAAGCAGCAATGGACGGCTCCGGCTTGCCCTCCGGGGAAGCCTTGGCAGGAGACGCAGCCGGAAACCTCTTGGCGGGAGCCGCTACGGGCTCCTTTCGGTCGGACGCCGGCGGAGAAGCCGGCGACACCGAGCTCGGAGTCTCCCCCGGCTTGTCAGCCCCGCCGGCGGGTGACGTATCGCCGGAGGCCGCGGCGGCAATAGCCTCTGGGGCGGGTGTCGCCTCGGCGTCAGACGCCTCCTCGTCAACCACCTCGAACTTGATGACGTCGACGGGGCACTCCTCGGCTGCTTCCTTGATCGATTCGGTCAGCGGTTTGGTGAAATCCGGGCTTTGGGCCTCCGGGCGAATGAGGCAGGCGTCGTCCGTAACATTGAACACCGTGGGAGCTGCGGTCTCGCACGCGTCACAGACGATGCAGCCCTCTTCGATCCACACTCTGGTAACCCGTTGCCTGATAGCCATTAACAGCGATCCGTCCGCGTCGATTAATGCACGTGTGACAGCACATTAGTCTACCGTCACCCGTGGATTGATAGGCTGGTGTGCCACTGCTCTTGAGCAGTGGTCTCTTCAGCTCCCAAACGTCTTCACCAATGGTTCGCACTGCTCCAGAGCAGTGGCACACATCTCAGCCTCAAAGTAGCCCGTCGAATCACCATTGACGGAGCGCTAGCTGCCCCGGTCAACAACTTCCGCAGCCCTCCGACTCACCGCCGGCGAGGGGTCCGAGGCCAACACCTCGATCCTGCCACGAATCTCCCCATCATCGAGAATCGCCGCCGCGGTGATGGCCGCGATGAGAATCTCGTCCACACGACCCGGCTGTAGTCTATAGCGCCGAACCCGTCCAGTCTCGTCTAGCGTTTCGTAACGACCTTCCTCCTCCAGGAACGACCGATCGAGAAGATCAAGCAGGGTTGACCTGCCCTTCGAGCTTCCCAGCCGAGCGAGGGCTAGCGCCGCCGACCACGCCACCTCTCCCTCACTCGACAGCCTGGTGGCCTCGAGGGCGGCGATCACCTGCCGGTCATCCCGGACGGCAAGCACCGAAAGAGCGGTGCAGGCGACCAGCCGCGTTTCAGGGCGACGGGAATCCTGGATGATCTTAACCAACGGATCGATCGCCCGCCGCGCCCCCGCAATCTCATGCAGATTACCGAGCTCGCGGATCGCCGCGGTCAGATACGGCTCTCGACCGTGCCGAACGACCTCGAGCAATGGGCCGAGAGCCTCGACGCGCTCTGTCCGGCCCAATCCGCGAATGAGGAACCCGAGACGCCGCGACCGGATTCCGCCCTGAGAAAACCGGCCCTGATCAAACGTCACGCGACGCTGAAGACTCTCCATTTCGGCTTCGACCAGCGCGGAAAGGCGAACCGCCACGGCGGAAAGCTGCTCGCTGCTCAACTCCCCGTCAGTTTCCTCGAGCCGCAACGACAGTTCAAGAGCCGCTTGCCATAGCTCCTTCTCGCGGAGCGGTAGAGAGCCGGTGTTCCCACCGCCGCTCCCGGCTTCGAGGATTTGCAGCAAGCTCTCCAGGCTTCGCTGCGGCGGGGATGCCGGGCCGCCAAACAGCACCACGACAAGCGCCGCACAACACACGATCGCCCCAACGATCAGCAGCGGAACGCCGAACCACTGCTCAAGCCGGGAAAGCGCGATCGGCCCGGGCCCGGCGGACCCGGAAACGGCCGAACTCGATCCCGCCGGCACCGACTCTGCAGAAACCGACTCCCCCCCACCGGGCTGCACACCCTCGTCAGGGAGATCTCGTCGTTCCAAACCGCCTCGTGGCTTTGGACCACCCGACGACGGTGGAAAGTCCATATCAACTACTCTAATGCACCGGCCCGCACACGCTACGATGGGTTGGATTGTTCGACGCAAGGCACGCTCTGTCAAGTGGCCTCACACGACGGGGCGTATGTCCATCGTTGCACGGACTTCGACCCCGCCGCTTCCTCGTCAGCGCTTGGGCGCCGCAGGACGAAGAAACGTCGCCGCACCCGGCACGACGGAAACGTCCACCGGAAGCACACCTCCGACGTCACCGTCTATTTCAATCGGTACTTCGACGGGCGAACTGATGCGAACGCGCTGACCCTGGTGGTACAGAGCCCCACCCGGACCGATGTGTTGTCTCCGGGAAACCCGGTAGGCGTGGGCGATCAACCTCAGCCTGGACGCACACGGAAAAATGCACACATCAAGCAGTCCGTCATCGTAGCGCGCATGGAGCAACGGGCGCAATCCGACCGAATACCTGCCGATCAGTCCCGTAATGGCCAGACCACAATCGTCGAACACGCAGGCCCCATCGACCTCCACCCGCAAAACGGGGAATCGATGGGACCAGAAGGTCCGCCAGATTGGCCAGAAGTAGTCTCGGTGGGTAATGTGCCCGCGTCGAGCCATGGTCAGGCGGACCACACACTCGGCGTCGAACCCCACGCCCGCAACCGCCAGGAATCGCCGCTTGGCCCGGCCCGAACCCGCCGCGACCTCGCCGACGTCACACGAAAACCGCTCCCCAAAGAGCAGAGTGCGGGCCACCTCGGTCGGCTCGTGCGGCATCCCAAACTCCCGGGCGAGCAGGTTCTCGGTGCCGGTCCCGAGAATCACGCTGGGGACGGCCTTCCCGAACAGCCCGTTCACGACCTCGCAAACCGTGCCATCCCCACCCACCACGAGGACAGCCTCTACATCGTCGCCCACCTGCGAGGCCAACTCCGTCGCATGTCCCGGGTTGTTGGTGACCCGTACCTCCAGAGTACCCCCCGCGCGCAGCAGGGCACGCTTCACCCGCCGAACCAGGGGAGCTACAGCCCCTCGACCGGAAACGGGATTGACAATCGCGACAACTCGTCGTGCCATGACGCAAAGGAAAAGAAGCCGTCAGTTGTCAGTAGGGAAATGCACTGACAACTGTTAACTGTCAGCTCAGTCGCACACCACCCCACGCATCGTGGTGACCGCCTCCCCCCCGATGCGGACGGTGTAGCGATCATCCTCTTTCACCTCAACCAGCGCCGAAACCAGGCCGGTGCGTCCCCCGGGTTTGCCTTGCACCGCCATGAACCCAGCCACTCCGTCGTGCACCGGGATCAAACCTCGCTTAACCAGGTACGCCGCCAGCGGGCCGTGAACGCTGCCGGTCACCGGGTCTTCGTCTACACCCACCGTGGGACAAAAGAAGCGCGACTGCAAACTGACCGATGGCGTTACGGTGTTTACCGTGGCGAGGGACAGCCCCCGTAGGCGCTCGCGCGAGAGCAGCCCGGATAGGGCCGTGAAATCCGGGGTGGCGTCGTTCAGCGAGACCATGTCCTGCACGAAAACGATCAAGTCCCGATCCTGAGTTTCCATCATCGGCAGGGTGGATTCAAAGCGCTCCGGTCCGAGGCGCAGGGCGGCGGCAAGCTCGGAGCTGTCCACAGCGTGTATCGCCAGGCTCGGGGGCAGCAGCTCCAGCCAGATCATTCGGCGTCCTTCCCGGCCCGCCAGCGGTTCGATAAAGGCGGTCAGCATGCCGGACCGCGTCTCGATCTGCAGGGGCGCGGAACTCCCGTGTTTCTCCGCCGACAACACATCCGATTCGACCAGGGCGTGCACTGCGGCGATGGTCGCATGCCCACACATGCTCACCTCCGCAGCCGGAGTGAACCATCGAATCGGGATGGTACGCTCCGTGGGGGCGTCAATCCCCCGAGTCTGAAGCGGCAGGACGAACGTCGTTTCGCTCAGATTGAATTCCGCGGCGATCGCCTGCATCCTGCGGTCGGAAAGATGCTCGGTGTCCAGCACCACGGCTGCGGGGTTGCCCGCAAACCGCTCGTGAGTGAACACGTCGATGACGTAATACCGCCGCTCCATCCGATGCCTCGCCGCAATGTTCCGCTGATCGTACAGCCCAACCACCCTTCGGGCAAACGGGTGCGTGTCCGTGATTGCAGCGACGAGGTCCTTGCTTGGCACCCCACCTCTTGAGCATCGCAACCCTTCCGAGTAGGGTTCACCGGATGTACGGGCATCGGTTTCGAGACATTACGACCCTGCCATGTTACGACGAGCTTTTCTAGCGCGGGCCGTTGCAGCTATTGGGGGGCTTCTGACTGCCGTCGTCGGCATCCCGGCGATTCGATATCTTGCGGACCCGCTGTGGCGGTCGCGCAAAAGGCCGGCGTTCATTCGGGTGACTCCGCTGTCGGCAGTCGACACCGGCCGCCCCGTCCGTGTGGTGGTGCTTGCGGATCGGCGCGATGCCTACACCCACCATCCACCCCGCCCGATCGGAGCCGTGTGGCTCTTGCGCCCCCAGGAGGGCGTCCCCAAGGTCCGCTGTTTGCAGGTGATCTGCCCGCACCTGGGATGCGCGATTGACTACGCTGCGGACCGGGATGTGTTCGTATGTCCGTGTCACGCCAGCGAGTTTGACCGCTTGGGCCGGCGCGTCGTCGGGCCCGCCCCGCGCGATATGGACGAACTGCCCTGCCGCGTGTCGGCGGCGGACGAATCCGGCCAGCGCTGGGTGGAAGTCCAGTACGACGTTTTTAAGACGGGGATCGCCGAAAAGAGTCGGATGAAGTGAATGGCGAATGGGGAAACGTCGAAAAGTCGAGAAGTCAAAACGGTGTCGTTTCGTCGTTTCTACGTTGTGACGTTTCAATGTTTCGACGTCTCGACGTTTCGGTGTTTCTTTCGCTATTCGTAATTCGTAATTCGTAATTCTTATGCGCTTAATCGACTGGCTGGACAACCGGACAGGTGTTCGCAAGCTCACGGAGTATCTGCTCAACGAGCCGATTCCCGGCGGGGCGCGCTGGCGGTACGTCTGGGGTAGTACACTTGTCTTCGTTTTCGCACTGCAAGTTGTCACCGGCGTACTGCTCATGATCGCCTACAGCCCGTCGACCAGCAACGCCTGGAGCAGCGTCTGGTACATTCAGACGCAAATGAGTCTTGGCTGGCTCATCCGCGGGCTGCACCACTTCGGCTCGCAGGCGATGATCATCCTGCTCCCGATCCATGTTCTGCAGGTCGTTTTCGCCCGGGCGTACGCGGCCCCGCGGGAATTCAACTGGTGGGTAGGCCTGGTGCTGCTCGGCGTGGTGGCGGCGCTGGCCCTTACGGGGTATCTGCTTCCGTGGGATCAGAAGGGGTATTGGGCCACTAAGGTCTCTACGAACATCTTAGCCCTCACGCCGATCGTGGGCGACGCATTGCGGACCGTGCTTCTGGGCGGCAGCGAGTATGGCCACGCGACGCTCACGCGCTTCTTCACGCTGCACGTCATGGTGCTTCCAGGATCGCTCGCAATGCTCCTCTTCTGTCATATAGCTTGGTTCCGCCGCCATGGCGTGACCGTCAGGCCGGCGGTGCGAGAAGGGGTTCTCGCACCAGCGGAGGATGATCCGTCCCCCACCCTTGCTGCGCAAGAATGGGGCACCCTGCCGGCGGTGCGAGAAGGGACTCTCGCACCAGCGATTCTCGCACCAGCGGATGACCGCGGACAAACAATCAACGAATCGCAAAGCCCGTCCGACAAGATCGAGGGGAACTTTTGGCCCGACCAGGTGTTTCGCGACTTGATCGCTTGCGCCGCCGTGCTGGGTATCATGTTCGCCGCTGTCGGATACACTCACTACGTGCTCGGGGAGGCGTTGCTCGAGGCCCCGGCTGATCCGGCGAGCCATGACTACCCCCCTCGGCCCGAGTGGTACTTCCTTTTCCTCTTCCAGTTGCTCAAATACTTCGAAGGGCCCGTATGGGAGGTTGTCGGGGCGATCTTCCTCCCCGGGGCGGTGGTGGCGGTCTTCTTTGCGTTTCCCATTTGTGACAAGTGGTTGGCACCACGCCTCGCCCACGGCGCAGCGGTAGGCTTCACCATGCTCGTTTTCGCCGCGGCGGGCTATCTGACATATGCAGCCTGGGGCGACGACCGCGATCCTCCCGGCGCGGTCGTTGAAGCGATCCGGGCGAAGCAGCAGGGCGGTGCGTTGCTGAGTGATTCCGATCTGGCGGCCCTGCGCGCGAAGGAGTTTAACCGCCTGCGACAGCGGGCTGCCCGAGTCGCCCAGCGGGCTTTCGAGCTCGCCGACGAGCAAGGCATCCCCCCCGAGGGGCCGTTGGAGCTTCTGGCTGATGATCCTTTCACCCGCGGCCCGGAACTGTTTTCGAGTCACTGCGCCGCGTGCCACCGTTACAACGGCCACAACGGATTGGGGATTGTTCCGAGCGAGCCGGCGGCATCCTCGGACCTCGCCGGTTTCGCGAGTCGGACGTGGATTCGCGGTTTGCTCACCGACCCGACCGACCCGGGGTACTTCGGTCTTATGGTCACGCCGGAGGGCACACCAGCCCACACGCGGATGGCCAGGGTGGTCAGCCGGTTGCTCGAGGCGAACGAAGCCCAGGAGTTTCGGCGGGAACTTCTGGAGAACTTCGAGGCGGTCGCTGCCTATCTGGAATCGGAGTCGCTGCATCCGGGAGAGCCGGCGACGCCTTTGGCCGAGAACGCCGACGCGGCTGATGAACTCGTCATCGCCGGGCGGCAGTTCTTCATGGCAGTGTGCAACGAGTGCCACGCCTACGCGGGCAGCCGTAGCGGAACCAGGCGGGCGCCGGAAATGCTCGGCTACGGCTCTGTGGAGTGGATCGAGCGGATGATCGCCGATCCCGGCAGCGATACGCTCTATCGGAGCGTGGGCCACGAGCCTGCCCGCATGCCCGCGTTCAAAGACCGTCTCAGCGAGCGCGACCGCCGCCTGATCGCAACCTGGCTCCACGATACGCGGTAGACGGGACATTCTACTTTCTTCCCCTTTATCACAAAGTAGAATGTCCCCTTTGTCCCTTCAGGGAACAAGGGAGGACAAGAAATGTCACGGAATCCACTTCTTGATTTGGCCTTGGGGCCGGCACTCACGAATACGCTGTTTACGGCCAACAGACTTGGTGTGTTCGATCTCCTTGCGGCTCGCCCGATGAGGCGTGAGGAACTTGCTGAACAGGTAGGGGCGAAGGGTCAGGTCTTCGCGGCCTTCCTGGACGCCTGTGTGGCCATGGGGCTTCTGCGCGTTAAGGACGGGGTATACATGAACTCGCATCTAAGTAATGCCCATCTGGTCAAGGGTAGGCCGCACTATTTGGGCGATCTGCTGGAACTCCAACGAATTGAATCAGCCGGCTGGCAGAAGCTCTACGATGTGGTCACCCAGGGAGGCACACCGGCTCAATATGGGGTCGACACACCGGTGGAGGCCCATCACTTTACGATGGCCATGAACAACCTGGCCATGCTCGGCGAGGCTGAAGCGCTCGCGTCGGCTGTGGACCTGTCGGGGCGCAAGACGATGACTGATGTGGGCTGCGGTTCGGGGATGTATTCTGTGGCGCTTTGTCGGCACAACCCTGATTTGCACTCTGCGTTGCTCGATCGCGACGAAGTGCTGGCAACGGCGCGGCAGATCGTCGAGCAAAGCAACATGCAGTACCGCATCAGCACGCGCGGCGTGGATATCACCGAGGATTCGTACGGTGAGAACGTCGACCTCGTTCTGCTCTCTGATGTGCTCTATCAGGATGAAGAAACATGTTTGACGGTCCTTCGATCCGCGCATCGGGCGCTACGCAGCGGCGGGATGCTGCTGATGCGTGGGTACTTCTCCGATCCTGAAGGGTCGCAACCGCTGTTCGGTGCCACCTTCGCTCTCGCGATGCAGCTTAGCGGCACCAACCGGGCGATTATCTCCGTTCCGGTCGTGCGCAGGTGGGTCGGGCAGGTTGGGTTCAAGAACCTGAACGCGTTCGCGCTGAGCGAACGCTCCATTTGTGTGACCGCGGTCAGATGATTCAGAGGGGTGACTATTCTGGAGGTAACGAACATGTGCATGGTGGTTGCAAGACGATGCGTGATTGGGCTTTTCCTGGTTGCGTCGATCACAGCGGGTCGGCCGGCGGCAGCCGACGCCCCACGGATCCTGGAGATGTTCCCCGCCAACGGGGCCACGGACGTCGATCCGACGATCCGCGAGCTGCGCGTGGTGTTCGACCGGGACATGAGTGTCGCCGGGTATTCGTTCTGCGGGGGCGGGCCCAAGTTCCCAAAAAGCGCCGGCAAAACGGGATGGACCGACAAGCGGACCATCGTGATGAAGGTCAAGCTCGAGCCCGATCACGATTACCGGATGTCTTTGAACTGCGGCTCTGCTCAGAACTTCCGCAGCGCAAACGGGGTGGCGCTCAAACCGGTGCCATGGTCCTTCAGAACTGCCCGAAGATTGAAGAAGAGAGAATCAGGCGATCCCCGCGAGCGCTTGGACGCTCCACAGGTCGTGGAGATGTTACCCCCTGACGGGGCCACGGACGTCGATCCAACGATCCGCGAGCTGCGGGTGGTGTTCGACCGGGACATGAGCACCGGCGGGTATTCATTCTGCGGGGGCGGGCCTACGTTCCCGGAGAGCGCCGGCAAAACGGGATGGACCGACAAGCGGACCATCGTGATGAAGGTCAAGCTCGAGCCCGATCACGACTACCGGATGTCGCTCAACTGCCGCGACGCCGAGAATTTCCGCAGCGCAGACGGGGTGCCGCTCCGCCCCGTGCGCTGGAGCTTCTCGACCGCCCCAGGCGCGGCCGAGCTCACCATGGCCCAGCAGAAGGAGCTGAACACGCGGTGCCTGGCGCAGTTGATGGGGGTGCTGCGTGACTATTACTCCTACTACGACCTGCGGGGCATTGATTGGAAGGCATTGGAGCAGAAGCACCGCGAGACGATCGTCGCTGCGGCGAGCACACGCTCGTGGGTCAAGGCGGCGGCTACGATGCTGTCAAAAGCCGAGGACATGCACATGTGGCTGACATATCGCGGGAACACGACCCCCACGCACAAGCGGGAGATCAGATGCAACTACGACATGGACGGCATCCGCAATACCTTGCCCGGCCTGCAGCAGCGTAACGGTTGCGTCTATACCGCTCGGACCGATGACAACATCGGGTACATCATGATAGACACACTCTCGCGGAGCCGCACCGAGCAGCTCGAACGGGTCCAGGATTATCTGGCGGAATTCAAGGACTGCAAGGCCCTGATCGTCGATCTGCGCCCCAACGGCGGCGGGGCCGAGCCTCTCGCTTTGCCGATAGCCGCGTGGTTCGTCGAGGGCACGAAGATCTATGCGAAGCACGTCACCCGCGATCCCGACGCAAAAAACGGATTCACCGAGCCGTACGAACGAACCATAACCGGCAACGAGGAGCCACGTCGCTTTGACAAGCCGGTCGCCGTGCTGTCCGGGCCGGGTGTCATGAGCAGCGCCGAGGCGTTTCTGCTGATGTGCAAGCAAGGCGAAAACGTGACCGTGATCGGCGAACCGACGTTCGGCAGTAGCGGCAATCCTAAGCCTCACTCGCTTGAAAGCGGCGTTGAGTTCTTCGTCCCGTCGTGGAAGGCAATGAGGCCGGACGGCACCTGCTTCGAAGGAGAGGGCATAAAGCCCGACATCAACGTCAGAGCCAGGAAGGCCACACTGAAAGAGCGAGACCCGGCCATCAAGCGGGCCCTTAAGCACCTGCGGAAGCGCACCTAGGCCCAAAACAAGCGAACAACGATTGGTCTCTTCGCCGCGGTGCGGGGCGGGCGGTTCGAGCGCGGACTGTCCAGCCCGCCGTTTGTGACGGTTG
>SDBU01000170.1_pt1 | contig 93130 bp, 169 predicted proteins | sample 2277071 | NCBI WGS metagenome assembly SDBU01 (sample SAMN10397929, study PRJNA504765) | marine sediment metagenome | isolation source: marine sediment core GS08_GC12, 126 cmbsf | place: Arctic Ocean: Gakkel Ridge, Loki's castle | collected 2008
GGCAAGCAGGGCGATGCCTGATTGACCACCGCGCTCAGAATATCGCCGGGGTGGCAAAACTGAAAAACCTAGCTTTAAGCATCTAAGCCTCTAGGCTTCTAAGCCTCTAGGCTTGCTTCCGCCGGGAGGCTTGCCTCTAGGCTTGCTTCCGTGGGGACGCAAGCCTCTAAGGCCGCAAGCCTCTAAGCCTCTAGGCCCAACTATGAGCTAGAGGCTTAGAGGCTTGCCTCCGGCCGGACGCCGAGGGCCGAGGGCCGACGCCGAGGGCCGAGTGCCGCAAGCCTCCGGCCGCAAGCCTCCGGCCGCAGGCATCTAGGCTTGCCTCCGGCCAAGGCCAAGGGCCAGAGGCCGAGGGCCAGAGGCCGAGGGCCAGGGCCGATGATGCCGGATGCCTAGATTCTGAGGATCTTGATATTAAAATCAATGGGTGGGAGGGTTATAATTATGCCGGCAAGTCGGATTATGTCGAAAATGCCACGCCCTCTGGTTACACAGTGAAGTAACTAAAAATTTTTTTAAGAAAAAAAAATTTTAATATTAAAATTAAGAGATTCTTTTTAGTCCATTAAAAATCTCAAAATTACTGAACATTTGGGGCCAGAATGGCGTATTATAATACGGTGAATGGTAAGTCAATTGGTAATGATTATTGACCAATTTCGATCCCTTAATTTCAAAATTAAAATGGAACAATTTCAAGCTAACTGGGAGAGAATCACGGACGAGGACGATCCGCGTCGTTGTCAGTATATTATCCCTACTAAGGGACAATGTAATAATGTCTCGGTGGAAAAATCTCAATATTGTCCGGCACATGGCGGGAACAGAGCCTTCAAGACCGCTAAGGATCAAGAATTAAGAAACTATCGACTCACTAAATTCAAGAGTCGTATCCAAGAATTAGGTAATAGCGATCAAATTATTAATTTAAGGGACGAGATCGGAATACTAAGAATATTAATCGAGGAAAAAATTAATAGATGTAAAAACGAAACAGATTTGTTATTAATAAGCGGACCGTTGAGTGATCTGCTTATGAAATCTGAGAAACTTGTTACAAGTTGTAATAGGTTAGAAAGTAAGTTAGGGCATCTTCTTGACCGTACAAAAGTTTTACAGTACGCCCAAGTAATTATCGCTATAATTGGCAAACATATTTCGGATGTTGATGTTTTAGAAACTATAAGCGAGGAAATCTTCAATGCTCTGAAGGAGTAACAATGAAGAAACTAAGACAGTCTAAAACTTTCTGGGTTAATATGTTAGTCATCGCTGTTGGTGCTATTAGTGGCGCAATGGGTACTGATGTTATTGCCCAAAACCCTGAGATTGTTGGTTACTTGGCCGCCGCTATGGGCGTCATTAATATTATTCTAAGAATCTTTTCACCAACAGCCATTAAGGGTGTTTAATGAAAATTCACAGAAGATGGAAAGAATATGCTTTTGTAGTTGGGGTTATTTTTACAGTCATTACTTTACCTTTAATTATTCATTATGCTAATAGTAGAACAAAAGCTGTAATTAATTTAAAGGTGCCTGAAGGTTATAAAATCGGAGAATTAGTTATTTTGGATGCATCGGCTTCTAAAGCCGACGAATTAATTTGGAAAATTATTCCTGATACTTCGGATTTCAAAGTTGTAGGAAAAACTGCTTTCTTCTCTTCAACTAAACCTATTAAATATACTCTTATTCTTGTTGCACGTAATGGTAAAGATTTAGCTTGTCGAATTTTTACGATACCTTACGATAAAAAAGTAAAGGAAGTTGAAGTTGAAGTTGAAGTTGAAGTTGTTTCATCACCTTTTGAAAAACAAGTTAAAAGCTGGCTCAAAGATACTAACCGTAGAGGCGCAGCCTTACGTCTGGCACAAAGTTTTAGAATTATAGCAAGAACAATTGACAGCGGAGTCTTCACAGATGTTGATAATCTTATTTTAGCAACGGCGTGGGCAAATACTGAAGCTCTCAGCCAAGATTTAGAAGCTTGGAAACCATTTCTTTTGGATTTTCAAAGTTATCTTGAAAATAATCCGCCAACAACTATTAAAGATCATGTTGCAATTTGGGTAAACTTGGCCGCTGCTCTTGAAAAGATCTTTGGAGCACCATGCTAAGACGTGATTTCCTGAAAACTACGTTTTTCACACCTATCCTTCCTCGGCTTGGAGGTAGTTCAGCCAAAAATTTTGGTTGGCTACCTCCACTTCTACCTTCTAATATACCAAGTTTCCTAGATACTTATCCTCAATTTGAAGGCGTCGGTAAAGGCAAAGTTGTTTTACTTTATAAATATATTGAAGCCGTTCTTAAAAAATCATTATCTGCCCATAAACAAACCGGCCCAGATTGTACGAGTCACGCAGGCGGATTAGGTGTTGATGTTCTTCAAGCTATTCAAGCTGTGTTATGTAAAGATAAGTGGATTGGTAAAATGGCAACAGAAATGCTACATATTGGAGGTAGGCAAATAATTGGAGGAAGAAGTAGTGGTGGTGTTACTATCGCTGAGTCTGTTAATTTCTTAATGAAATATGGAATACTTTTCCGTAAAAAGTATAAAGATTACGATCTTCGTAGTTATGATTATGAACATTGTAAACAATTAACTAATACTCCAAAATGGCTATTAGAAGAATGTAAAAAGCATCCATTAATCAAATCAGTTAAAATAAAGTCTTGGAATGAAGCCAAGGATGCTATTCGTAATCTTTGTCCAATTATTATTGGTAGTAGGGTTGGTTTTGAAGGTGCTAAACGTGATGACAATGGTTTTGTTAAGCCTAGTGGACAGTGGTCACATGCTTGGCTTCTTATTGCTATTGATGATCGTTATAAACGATCAGGTGGTTGTTTAATAAATAGTCATGGTGATAATTGGGTTAAAGGGCCAAGACGACATAAACAGCCGAAAGGCTCTATTTGGGTCGACAAAAGTGTTATTCATAAAATGATTACGCAATATGGAGATAGTTTTGCGCTTGCTAGGCTCGGTGGTTTAACACCAACAAAATACAATCTTTGGCCAAAGGAAACAAAATGATCAAAGTAATTCTCATCATTTATTTTGTAATTTTACTAAGTATAGCGGCTATATTTATATTTTTACCGCGAACAGTTGAATCTTCAGAAATTATTACATTACCAGTCGGTAATCATTACTACACTACCGATTGGTGTCCGGCTTGTCAAGAACAAGGTAAAGTTATTAAAGAACTTCAAGAATTAGGTTACGTCATTGAAATTTATAATATAGATAAAGACGAAGGACCGTTTGATGATATTGTAGCCATACCATTTATGATTATTGTTAAAATTGGTGAAAAAGGCAAACAAATAATTTTGAAATTAAAAGGCCGACAACCAATCAGAAAATTGATCAAGTTACTGCAGAGCGACATAACGCCCGAGCGCTCTTAATTATGGACTTCATCCTAACCTCATTAGCGATCGCTGCAATAACTATAACTGTTGGCAAGACTGCTATCTTCAAATCATTGCGAAACAATGTTCCTGGTAAATGGTTAAGAAAATTGCTGCTTTGTCCTTATTGTTTAAGTCATTGGCTTTCCCTCTTTGCTGTTTTATCCTTATTTCCTTATTCTAATTATCTCGACTTAATAGTTAAGACAATGGCAATGGTGGCCGTGTCAGCGATTGCTGCGTTACCTATTCTTCTTTACCTGGAGCTTCTCGATGAAAACTCTTAAAATAATTGGCTTATCGGTAGTTTTGGGTGCAGCATTATTAGTAATTTTCAATAAAATCATTTTGGCAATACTCCAACAAATGTTTATGAATTTCTAATGAATAAAGAACCTAAGACAATTCGTTTTCTCGTCCCACGCACAGCACACTGCGCATCAGGTTGCTAAATGAGTGACTTATCACTATTTTTCCGTAACGCTATCACCGATGGATTAAGGAGACGATCTATCGACACTCCAAGTAAATGGGCTAAAAACTATAGAATTATGCCTGCACCTTATCCAGGTCTATGGACACCCGATCCGGCGCCGTGGACGTTGGAGATGCACGATTCAACGGCGCCGGTTAATATTGGACAAAAATCTGCACAAATGGGTTATACGGAAACTGTTCTCAATATTACATTTTTTAATATTGATATTAAAAGCCAAGATTGTCTCTATATTTTACCGTCGAAAACTCCTGATGCTTCCGAATTTTCAGCAGCACGTTTTGATATTGCCTTAGAATTATCACCGCATCTTTCTAATTTATTTTCAAACGTAAAGAATGTTGGTCACAAAAGAGCGGGCGCCGCTAATCTCTATCTTCGGGGCAGTAACAGTCGATCAGGGCTGAAAAGTATTCCTGTCGCTTTTATTGCTTTCGATGAAGTTGATGAGATGAATCAAGAAAATATTTCCTTGGCCGAGGAAAGAACATCAGGACAAATACAATCATTAATTTGGAAAATTTCCACACCTACTATACCTAATAAACGTATTAATAAGGCATTTTTGGAAAGCACACAAGAACATTATACTTTCAAATGTCCACACTGTAAACGACATACGGAATTAATTTGGCCAGATTCAATTGTTATAGTGGGTGAGCATGTAAATGATCCTCAAATTTATGATAGCTATTTAATTTGTAAAGAATGTAAAGTCAAATTAGATCATGAGACTAAAAGAGAATGGTTAGGTATTGATAATGCAAAATGGGTACCATTTGGTGATCCACAAGTAGATACTCGGGGTTTTTATATTAATCAACTTTATTCTATTCCTAAACATCCTTCTGCAGTTGTTAAGAAATATTTTGAAGGTTTAATTGATAAGGCAAGTGAACAAGAATTTCATAATAGTAAATTAGGTTTGCCCCATATTGTAGAAGGCGCAAAATTAAATGAGATTGAAATTAATAGTAATATTATCACTAGAAAAAAAACTGATAAAATTCCTGAAAATAGACTTATTACAATGGGTGTGGATCAAGGCAAATGGTTACACTATGAGGTAGCTGGATGGCAATTTCCATCATTCACTAATGATTTAAATATGAGTGCGACATGTGAAATATTAACCGAAGGTAAATGTGTTGATTTTACTGAATTAAGTGTATTAATGAGACAATGGCAAGTAATAAAATGTGTTATTGACGCTCAGCCCGATACAAGAATGGCTTATGAATTTGCTTGTAATTTTTGGGGTCATGTAGATTTATGTTACTACGGTCGAGGACAACAAAAGAAATCAATCGTTATCAGTCCAGATGAAGATCAACATATAATTACAGTCGATCGTACTTCTTGGCTTGATGTTGCATTAAATCGTTTCCGAACACATACTATTGCAATACCTCAAGATACGTCTCAAGAATATAAAGATCATCTCTGTAATCTTATTCGACATTATCGTAAAGATAAATATGATAATTTAATTAGCGAATATCTTAATATGGGTCCAGATCACTTTGGGCATGCTCGTTGTTATAATGAAATTGCTCTCCCCTTAGCGGCCAGTCTTGCCAGTAATCAAAATATCCATATTTTCCTTTGAGGAATAAAATGGCTGACGTAACACTTAAAATCAATGGATCTACACATCCGGATTATTTCAATCAATATCCGGATTGGGTTAAATTTCGATATACATGGGAAGGTGGCGATAATTTTAAAGATCAGTATTTAAAAAGTTTCAGTACCCGTGAAAATCCTACTGATTTTAATGCCCGAAAAGAAATCACTCCGATTCCGAGTTTTGCCACTGCTGCAATAACTGATATTAAAAATGCTATTTTTCAAAGGATGGGGGATATTACACGAGTTGGTGGTGATCAATCGTATCAAAATATTATTTCCGGTAAATTAGGAGGTGTTGATTTACTTGGCGCCACTATGAATTATTTTATTGGTAACGAAATTCTTCCTGAGTTACTTTTTATGGGTAAAATTGGCGTATATGTTGATATGCCTGTAATTGAAGATGAAGTAACACTCAATCAAACTCGAAACGTACACCCATATTTCTATAAGTATAAGACTGAAAATATCCGTAATTGGCGTTTATCGAGACATGGTGAATTTGTTGAATACGATATGCTTCTTCTCCGAGAAAATATATTGACGTACGATGATATATACCATCTTCCAGAAAAAGATAGTGTACGTTATCGTTTATTAACTAGAGAAGACGGCGTCATTTTAGTTCGTTTTTACGATAGTGAAGGCACACAAATTAATATGGATGGAGAACCAATTGATGAAGTAATTGAGCTTAAAATTAAACATATACCTTTCACTATTTTTGAACTCAATCAATCTTTATTACAAAATATTGCTAACCATCAAATCGCGCTTCTCAATTTAGAATCGTCAGACATAAGTTATGTTTTACTTGCTAATTTCCCATTTTATATTGAACAACAATCAGCAATGGCATCTGCACATCTTAAAAATGAAGAATCGGATCAAACTGATGATCGAGAAATTGAAGTCGGCGGTACGGTAGGACGATCATACGGTAAAGAATTGGACCCACCTAGTTTTATCTTTCCATCGTCTGAACCACTATTAGCATCAATAAAGAAACAAGAACAAATAAAATCAGATATTCGTACACTTGTTCAATTAGCCTTGAGTACTGTGCAACCTAAATATGCTTCAGCGGAAGCTAAACAATTTGATGAACATGGTTTGGAAAGTGGTCTTAGTTTTATTGGTTTAATTTTAGAACACGGTGAAAGACAATTAGCTGCATTTTATAGTGAATATGAAAGTTCAGAAGAAACTACTACAATAAGTTATCCTGAACGTTATTCATTAAAAAGTGATCACGACCGTCTTCTTGAAGCCGAGAAACTTCATGATATGATGTTAAAGATACCAGCAAGAACCGCGCAAAAAGCTATGTCTAAACTTATTGTTCGTAAAATTCTTGATACTAAAATTCCACAAGATGAATTAGATAAAATTTATACCGAAATTGATCAAGCCGAATATATTACTACTGATCCAGATGTTATCCATGGCGACCTTGAAAAAGGTTTAGTTAGTACAGAAACAGCATCAAAAGCTCGAGGTTATGACGCTAAAACAGAAGTACCAAAAGCTGAAAAAGATCATGCTGATAGAATTAAACGTATTAACGAAGCTCAGAGTAATGATTTAAGTGCTAGTGGTGATGCTGCTAAAGAACAAAAAACAAATAGTCAAAATCCTGATCAACAAGGTGATACCCACAAACCTGTAAGAGGTGAGGGTAATGCTTAAAATTTGGGACGGCAAATCTAAATCAAGACAGAAACACAGATATGCTGCTCCAGATGCTACTGATTGGGAACGTATTGTTAAAGAAGTAATAAAAACACAAAAAGTTATTATTGAAAATAGTAATATTTATAGTAACAAAGCTGACGAAGTTATTTTAGTTGGACAACCTTTAATTTTAGAATCAAATATTCAAATAGCAGATTTACTAAATCCTGAAGTTATTGGATTAAGTATTAATAGTTGTGGCCCCAATGAAAATTGTATTTATATTACTCAAGGTCAATTGAGTTTAGAAAATTGGTTCCATATTACTGGAACTAATGAATTAATTCCTGGTGCTTATTATTATCTCTCCAGTAAGGGCGAATTAACAGCAATACCTCCATCTTCAATTGTAGTTAGTGAATTAGGGCGAGCACAAAATAAATATGTTCTTAATATTAATATCAAAACACCAATTTACCTCTGAAGGAGAGAGTAATGTCTCTTAGAAAACCCCTAGTAATTGTTGATGGTAAAATTAGACAGATTGCTGCAAGTGACACAGTTGATGCACAAATTAGTGAAGTTGATGTTGTTAATCAAGAAAATAATAATGCAGGTGCTATTGTTATTGGTTCACCTGTCTATACTGATGGCGCTGGAACTGTTGATCTTGCTCAGGCTGATGCTTCAGCCACTGTTGAAGTTCTTGGTCTTGTTAGAAAAGATACAATTGCAGCAGCCGCTTCAGGAGCAATACAAACTGATGGTATTCTTGTGGCCACGACGGCACAATGGGATACTATTACTGGCGATGTTGGTGGTTTAACTGCCGGTTCAGTTTATTATCTTGATCCAGATACCCCCGGTAAATTAACAAAGACGGCCCCAACAGCCGTTGGTGATTTTGTTGTTAGAATCGGTAAGGCAATTAGTACAACTGAAATGGAAATCACTATTCTTCAACCTATTGAATTATGATCCGAAAACCTATAGTTTTAAATAATGGACAATTAGAACAACTTCAAGTTGAAGATAAACTTGCGCCTATACCCCATATTCTAGAAGTAATAAATAGTGAAACTATTCCTATTTTAATTGGTGCTACCGTTTATATTGATTCTGCTAATACAATTAAATACGCTAAAGCCGACTCAATTGTTACAAAAGACGTTATTGCAATGTGTATTGGAGATATAATTAGTGAAGAATCAGGAATAGTCCAAGTAGACGGATTATTAACATTAACAATCGAACAGTGGGATACGGCAACTGGAGATACTGGTGGCTTGACTCCTGGTTCTGTTTATTTCTTATCGGCCGTAACAATGGGTCGAATAACAAAAGTTGCACCAACTGCGGGATATGTAGTTAAAATAGGCACTGCTATTAGTGCACTTGATTTTGAAATCTCAATTGGTACACCAATTAAACTTTAAGGAGCAATCACATGAAGTTCTTAAAAAAGATTAGTTTTACGTGTTACGGTCTCAATGCTGCTCCTACATTCCCTGTAGCAGTTTGGGACGGCGACTCCGGTAGTCGTGATAGTGATAATAATAATGTCAGAGCGCCTGATGCTAAAGATTGGCTTCGTTTAGTTAAAGAAATCGCGGCTACGCAGGCTCAACTTGGTTTGCAAGCTGCGGCTGAGCAAGGGACAGTTGGTTCAAGTGTAGCTGAAGTTACGGATTTGACAGGCGTTCAGCGCACCGTTCTCACGTTGACCGATGTAGCAATCGCAATCGCTGAAGGCAGTACCGCAGAGTACGGTAGCGCTTTAATCTTTACGTTTCCACAAGGCGCAATTAAACTAATTGGTGTTTCTATTAACCTTACTGCTGTTGCTACTGCAAACTTCAGTGGTACTGGACTCGGCGATTTTGCACTTGGTTCAGCAGCCGCGTCCGATCAGGTTTTAGCCGGTACGGATTTAACGTGGTCAACTGACTCAGCCGCGATGACGGTCACTGATGCAGGTACTGATCTAGAAGATGAGGGCGAAATTGTCGCGCTTTACGACGGTACATCGACGCCAGGCCCAGTTTACCTTAATCTTACTATGGATAACGGTGAGAGCACAGGTACGATTACGGTTAATGGCACGATTACGTTAACTTGGGCCAATTTAGGCGACTATTGATTTAAACTCAAAGGAGAACACACATGGGACTTAATGCTGCTCCTACATATCCTGTAGCAGTTTGGGATGGCGATTCCGGTAGTCGTGATAGCGATGATAATAATGTTAGAGCTCCTGACGCTAAAGATTGGCTTCGTTTAGTTAAAGAACTTGCTGCCTTGCAAACTCAACTCGGTTTGCAAGCGTCGGCTGAGCAGGGTACACCCGGTACAGGTGTAGCTGAAGTTACAGACGTAACAGGTGTTCAGCGCACCGTCCTCACGTTGACTGATTTAGCAATTGCAATCGGCGCCGGTAGCACTAAAGAGTTCGGTAGCGCTTTAATCTTTACGTTTCCACAAGGCGCAATTAAACTAATTGGTGTTACTATTAATCTTGTTGCTGTGGCTACTGCAGACTTCAGTTCAACTGGCGATGGCGATTATGCACTCGGTTCAAGGGCCGCGGCTGATCGAGATTTGACCGGCGCAGATTTGACGTGGTCAACTGATGCAGCCACAATGACTGTTACTGAAACCGCGTCTAATCTCCACGATAAAGGCGAGGTTATTGCTCTTTATGATGGTACATCAACACCAGGTCCAGTTTACCTTAATCTTATTATGGACAATGATGAAAATACTGGCACAATTACTGTCAATGGCACGGTTACGTTGATTTGGGCCAATTTGGGTGACTATTGATTTTAAAATTAAAGGAGAACACACATGGGTTTGAATAAGACTGCCACATATCCCGCATCTGTTTGGGATGGTGACTCCGGTAATCGCGACAGTGATGATAATCGACAATCAGCGCCAGATCATAGAGATTGGGACCGAATGATCGCTGAAATGGCGGCTACACAAACTGAACTTGATGCTGAAAAAGCAAAAATTCTTTTAATTGAAACTGGCATCACTGTTGAGGTCGAAAGCGTCGGTAAAACAGGCGCACCGAACGTTATACTCGTCGCTGAAAGTGGTAATGTTATTGTTAATGAGGGTGTGATTTTAGGTGAAAAGAATCACCATACTCTACCGTTAGCGGCGGCAAATCTATTCTTTTGGTTTGTTTGTAATCACACTGACGGTATTCGTATTGTGGCTAATACTGGTGATACCATTCGTGTTGGTTCCGCGGTCACAAAAGCTGTAGGTTATATTGAGTCTACAGTTGTTGGTTCTACCGTTATGTTGGTCGCTGTTACGGCCACTGAATGGGTCGCCATTCAATTTTCTGGCACCTGGGTTGTGGAAACAAGTTAAGGAGAAATTATGAGATTTCTAAAAAGAGTAAGTTTTGTTTGTTATGGCACCACAACGGTTTATGGCGCTGGTGCACAGATTGCATCTAATATTAGTGATATTGATACTCTTGAAGCTGAACCGGCTGTTGAAGTTGATACTGCTGGTGATACTGCAGCGCCTAATGTGTTGCTTACTTCTGAGACTCGTGCGGTTCTCTGTAATGAAGCAACATTAGCTGAGCAAAATTACCATACTTTGCCGCTGGCTGCTGCCAATTTAGAATTTACGTTTATTGTAAATGATGCCCAAGGTATTAGAGTTACAGCTAATACCAGTGATACTATTCGTTTAGGTGCTACAATCTCTCTTGCGGCCGGTTATATTGTATCAACTGTTGTTGGCTCTACAGTTAAATTAGTTGCTATTGACGAAACAGAATGGATTGCTGTTGCTTTCTGTGGTACCTGGGACGTAAACGACAGTTAAGAGGAAACTATGAAATTCTTAAAAAAGATCACTTTTAGTTGCTACGGGACAACGACCATCTATGGTGGCGGCGCCCAGATCCAAACCAATATTACGGATATTGATACTCTTGAGGGTGAACCTTCTGTTGAAATTGATACTACCAACACAGTTGGATCACCTAATACTTTGCTCGGTACTGAGACTCGTAAAGTAATCGTCGGCGCAAATGTTGGAGAAATGAACGGTCATGTGTTACCTGCGGCGGTAATAAACTTGGCTTTCACATTCATTTGTAATAATGCTAATGGTGTTAGAGTTAAGGCCGCTGCTTCAGATACTATTCGCGTAGATGCTTCAATCACAATTACAGAAGGCTATATTGAGTCAACTGTCGTTGGTTCTGCTGTAGAGTTAGTTTGTATTGATGGTACAGAATGGATTGCTACATCCATTGTTGGCACCTGGGTTGTAGAAACAAGTTAAGGAGAAATTATGAGATTCTTAAAAAGAGTAACTTTTACTTGTTATGGAGTTACAACCGTCTATGGTTCTGGTGCTCAGATTGCGGCTAATGATTCTGATATCGCTACTAATGTTAGCGACATTTCCGATTTGGCTGGCGGCGTCGATACTGATACTGTTGATAGTGTCGGCACAGTCACCACAAAAGCCGGTTTGGCGGGTGTGGAAAAAGGTAATGCCGCAATGCATAAGACTGTTTTGACTTTAACTGCAGTTTCAATGACAATAACTGATGGCTCTACCGAAGGCACGGATGCGGCATGGGGTAATCAGTCAATTTATACGTTCCCGGAAGGTCATGTTGTCATCCATAGTGCGCATGCGGTTTTCGGTGACGATGAAATCGTTGCAGGTGAAGGTGGAATCATAGATACTGCTGATCTTGAATGGGGTATCGGTACGACAGCTCGTACTAATGTAAGTGATTTCGCATTAGGTGCAACTGAAAAAGATATTGTACCTGAAAAGGTCATGGCTCAAATGGTTGGTGGGATGTCAAACGGTATTGAAAGTCAGCAAGCAACGGCTTCATTGTTTAAGGACGGTTCAGCCGGCGCAATTGAGGCTTTCCTTAATTTCATCTCTTCACATAATGATGATGTGACAACTGCTGATACATTAGCTATCACTGGTGTGATCACTTTTGTCTGGTCAATGCAAGGCGACGATTAATTTTAGAATCAAGGGTTAGGCACGGAAGCCTTTCCCCTTTTTCAAGGAAAAATAATGGCAACCTACGACACCTATATTAATGCGGATACTTATTTTGAAAGCCGTCTCCATGTTGCAACATGGCGAGAATCAACAACTGCTCAGAAAATTATAGCCTTAATTGAAGCAACACAACGTATTGACCGATTACGTTTTAGAGGCACTAAAGTTATTGCTGATCAAGATTTAGAGTTTCCGCGATATTACGGTGATGAAGCGGAGGGCGATGAAACTGTACCTGAAGATATTAAAATTGCGTCATATGAATTAGCTCTTGCTCTTCTTGATGGTGTTGATCCAGATATGGAATTTGAAAATTTAGCAGTAGTTGGACATGCTTATAGTAGTGTCCGAATGACAAAATTAAGTGATAATACATTAGCACACATTGCCGCTGGTATACCAAACGCTACTGCTTGGCGACATTTACTTCCTTATTTAGCATCGTCAAAAACAATTCGAATGCATCGAGTGACTTAATTAGTATACCCGTAACTAATTAAGCACGTTCCAATACTACGGGGTTTAAAGGTGACTCATGATTACTTTTCTTCGTGCTACCAGTCAAATTATTGCATTTGATGGTGATGATGACGCCGCTGCTAAGGCCGCCGCTGAAGTTAAAGCCAAGGCTGATGCTGAAGCTGCTGCTGCCGCCGCTGCCGCTGCTGCTGGTGATAAACAGTTTAATCAAGAACAAGTGAATACGTTTCTTGCGGAAGAAAAACGTAAACATCAGACTCAGCAACGTAAAATGGCGGCTGATTTAGAAGAATTAAAGAAAACTGCGACTTTGACGACTGAACAGAAAGAAGGATTGGAACAACGTATTGAGGAACTTCAAACTCAATATATGACAATTGAAGAGAAAGCACGACGTGCTGAGGAAGCAGCTAAAAAGGAATATGACGAACGAGTTGAAACTTTGACTAAAGAACGTAATGTTTGGCAAATTAAGCATTCAGAATTAGTTATTGATACCGAAATCATTAAAGCGGCTGCGGATCAAAAGGCCCTTTTCTGTGAACAAATTACTGCACTACTCACGCCAAAAACTAAATTGACTGAAAAGTTGGATGACGCGGGTAAGCCTACTGGAGACTATGAACCCAAAGTTGCTTTCCCTGATACAGATAAAGATGATAAGCCTATACTTTTAGAATTAACGGTAGCAGAAGCCGTTAAACGTATGAAAGAGTTGCCAAAATATGGTAATCTTTTTGAGGGCGGTAAGGTAGGCGGTTTAGGTGGCACAGGTAGTACCACCTCCGGTAAGCCACTTGATCTTGTTAAAATCGCAAGAGAAGATCCCGAAACTTATCGAGAATTACGTAAAAAGAGAATGAAAAACGCATGAAATTCACCGGAAACTACACAAAGAGAACCGGAACTCTTTAAGTAGTCGGGCGTATCCGGGTTTCAATGTTGAAACCGAGTTAAGAGGAGATGAACATGTTTTTGAAAACACTAAGCTATGTTTGTTATGTAAATGATTTTGATACTGCTGATCGCGCATGGGTGCCCGAAATTTGGGCCCAAGAAACTTTAGCTATTCTTGAAGAGAATATGGTTATTGGCCATCTGGTTCATACTGATTTTGAAGATGAAATTAAGAATTTTGGAGATACTGTGAATACCCGTAAGCCGGGTACATTCAAAGCTAAGCGTAAGGGCGTGGATGATGATGTGACAGTTCAAAATGCGACTGCAGCTAAGGTTCCAGTTGTGTTAAATCAGCATATTCATACTTCTTTCGTAATTAAGGACGGTGAGGAAAGCAAGAGTTTTAAGGACCTAATCGTAGAGTATTTGGGTCCTGCGGCCAAATCTTTGGCCGAAGATATTGATCTTGTTTTACTTGGTCAGGTTATTCAATTCCGTGAAAATCAGGTTGCACTTGATCCTGTTAGTCCTGCTGACGATATTAAGGATTTGATGTTAGATTTACGTGAAGTTATGAATGAGAAAAAGGTTCCAATGGAAGGTCGTAATTTGATTTTAACCACGAAAACTGAAACTGAAGCTTTGAAGCTTGATCTTTTCCTTAGTGCCGAAAAAGTCGGTGATCAAGGCACAGCATTAAGAAAAGCTTCTTTAGGTGAAAAGCTTGGTTTTAATACATTCATGTGTCAGAATGCATCTAGTTTTACTTCTAGTTATTATAACGATGGTACGGGTGCCGGTGCTATGAGCATCGATAATGGAAATATTACTGCGGGCTCGGTTTCCTTCACCCTGACTTCGGGTGGCGGTACTTTGAATCCTGGTCAATACGTGCAGTTCACTGATGCTTGTGGCGGTATCTATCGCGTTGTTTCGAGTACAGATACCACCATGGTCATTGATCAGGGTATTGTAGCTGATATCGCTGATAATCAAGTTATTCGTTATTACACGCAAGGACAAGTTGATCTTGCTGGTGATAGTGCAACTGCTTATCCAGAAGGTTATGAGAAGCCGATTAATGTTGCCAGTGGCGGTGTGATTCCGAAGAAGGGTCAGTTTGTTGGTTTCGCCACTGCTGGTGACGTTGTTCGCTCGGGTGAATATTGCATCATTGATGTTGAAGCCGGTGCTAGTGCTGGTGATTATTACATCACGCTTGATCGCCCGCTTGATGCAGCCTTGGCTGATCTTGACAAGATTTGTTACGGTCCTGCTGGACAGTATAACTTTGCATTTGATCGTAATGCTCTGGCTCTTGTGGTTCGTCCTCTAGCATTACCGCAAGAGGGTACTGGCGCAAAGGCTGGCATTGCGACTTACAATGAACTGTCAATGCGTATTACTATCTCTTATGAAGGTCGAGGTCAAGGCCATTTGGTCACTTGTGACCTTCTCTGTGGTGTTAAGGTTCTTGATGTTGATCGCGGTGCGATGATGTACCGTAATTAAAGTGATTATTACCGAGCCCTATGGGGCTCGGACTTAATTACTTTAACGCAAAGGAGAAAACATGGCTGAATCATCAACAAAATTAGAAATTATTGTTGGAGCTATGAAAGAAAAATTAGATAAAATTGCAGAAGTAATTTTAGGTGATCCGACAGATGAAAAGAATCCAGGTGTTATGATCCGTTTAGACCGTTTGGAACGCTCTAAACAAACTACAACAAAATTAATGTGGGCATTGGCTACTGGAGTAATGTTTACCGCGGGACAAGTTTTATTTAGTATGCTTCAATGACACGAAGAAAACAAACTGCATTCATTAGAAAAATACTATATACACTTAAACGTGGGTATGGTTTCCCGATTACTTTACATAAAATTACGGATGAAACGCATAATTATGAAACTGGTAAAAAAGTACCAACTATTATAACCAAAAAAATTAATAGAGCTATTATTTTACCGGCTACTTTACGAAGAGTCTTTGAAAGTGATAGCTTACCAACTGACTTTAAATATGGGGCTCTCTATAATTCATCACTAAGACAAGTTATTATTGATGCCAATGATCTTGATGATTTTGAAATCGAAATAAATGATTATCTCATATGGAACGAAAAAAAATGGCAGGTATCACAAGTTCAAGAGCTGGAATACCAAACTGCTTATAATTTACTTATAAAAATGGTTGAAGGAACTATAAGACATATGGTTGAAGAAGTAAGCCTTGAAACTAATCTACAACTCTCACAAACGGTGGCTTAATGATTATAGTCTTAGGACCAGGACGCTGTGGTACGTCCACGGTAGCCAGATTATTACACAATAATCTCCGTATAAATATGGGTAACCGTTTTAGAGAGCCAGATCAAAGTAATCCTAATGGTTTTTATGAAGATTTGGACTTCCGCGATTTGAATCATGCTACATTAAATGGAAATTGTTCTAATTTTGAAAAAGAATTAGCTCAACTCATTAATAATTGTAGAGGACAATGGGGTGTTAAAGATCCTCGCATTTGTGATCTTTGGCGATGGTATCGTAAATATCCTGCACAATATATTGTTTGTACGAGACGACCACAATTAATAGTTAAAAGTATGATGATAAATTATGGTTGGTCTGAAAAAGAAAGCAAACAATTATTGATGGTAAGATTGATTGGCATTGATAAACTATTAGAAGGTCATAATGCATTAAGAATTGATTTTAGTAGTGGGCGTGAAGACCTAGAACTCATTAACTTACTAAAAAGGTACATCCAATGAAAACTAACTTAGTTCCTATTAAAGTAATTTTAACACGACGTCCTAATGGCGAAGCTGATTGGCCTAATTTTAATTTGATTAATTTAGCTATTCGTAATGGTAAACCATGGTCCAAGTTTATTGATGGAAATGGTACAGGTTGGATTTATGATAAAATCAGTAATTTAGGGACTGGTGCCGATCACGGTACAGCTTGTACATTAGTTCCTGAAAATTTTGCAGATGCGGCTGTTCAACTTTTTCCTGATAAAGTTTCAATTATCAATGAAGCTGAGTTTGATATATTTTACGGTGAACGAGCTATGATAAGAATGCCGACAGAATTTCTTGACACTGATGTTCTACAAGGTATTCTAGCCAGAAAACAATTGGAAGATTTAGGCGAAGCATCTGCACCTAGTCCCGAAATTGTTGAAGCTAGAGCAAAGTGTCTTGATCCTGCTGAACAAAATTTTAGGGGTATTAGAAAAAATCTGAAAAAGAAGTGGGTTGATGCCAAAAAGGAATTAAATGTAACAATTCACTCTACTTACACTAAAGAGTAATTATGGTTAGTAAGAAAAGACTAAAAAAGTTAGAATCCGAAGATACAAAATATTGTCCTAAATGCAATAAAGTCAAACCGTTATTTGAATTTGCATTTAATTCAAAAGGGCGTAAATTTGCACAAGCACATTGTTTAGAGTGTCAAAAAGATAAAAAGAGAGAAAGTCATATAAAACATAAATATAATATAACATTAAAAGATTATGATAAAATATTAGAGAAACAAGGAGGCAAATGTAAAATTTGTGGAACAAAAATACCCGGAGGTAGAGGAAGATTTCATGTTGACCATGACCATAAAATAGGTAAAATTAGAGGATTACTTTGTGTTGGTTGTAATCACATGTTAGGTAATGCGAAAGATAATTCAGAAACTTTAATTGCGGCAGCGCACTATTTAATTAACTCAAGGAAATAACATGACAAGTGTCTATGTTACAGTTCCAAATGGATCAGGAAAAATCCATAAAATGGTACACTTCGCTGTTTGCAAAATGCTAGCGGATCGTCGATATAAAATTCGCCACGACGCTCCGACCCACTCACCATATGTTAATAACCTACATCATTGTATTAAAGATTTTTTGAGGGGTGGCGAGGACTTCTGGTTGAGTATCGACGATGACAACCCTCCTATAAATAATCCTTTAGATTTAATGGAGTATGACCTTGATTTAATTGGACTACCAACACCAGTTTGGTGTAATAAAGTGAAAGGAGATAGACCTTATTATTTTAACGCTCTCGATTGGGATGAGAAAGAACAGGCTTATCGTCCCCATGAAAATACTGATGGACTACAGGAAGTTGACGCAATCGGTAGTGGCTGTTTCTTAGTAGCAAGACGCGTAATTTTAAAATTAAAAGATCAACAACCATTTATGAGACAGTGGAATGGGGATGGCACGGTAGAAATGGGTGGAGATTATTCCTTCTGTCAAAAAGTAAAGAAGGAAGGCTTCAAGATTTGGGCACATTTTGATTATCCTTGTCACCATTTTAATGAGATTAGTTTGATCGAAGTTATTGAAGCCATTAACAACATGAAAAAATAATGACTAAGTTTTTGAAAAAAGTAAGTTTTGTTTATATGGCTGATACTCCGTGGGTTGGCGGTAATGATAATAAATTGTATTTGCAAAGTGCACAATTTACATCTACTTTAAAGAAAAGTGAACACGTAGGTGGTATTGATACAGATCCTTATGGAATAACTTGGGATGGTACAAATACTCCTTGGTGTGGTAGAACTGATGATAAATTATATTTGCAAAGTGGACAATTTACATCTACTTTAAAGGAAAGTGAAGATATTAGTGGTATTGATACTGGTGCTAAAGGTATTTCTTGGGATAGAACCGATACACCTTGGGTCGGTTTTACTGACGATAAATTATATCTTCAAAGTGGACAATTTACATCCACTTTGAAAGATAGTGAAGATATTAATGGTATTGATATATTTCCTACTGGCATATCTTGGGATGGTACAAATACTCCTTGGTGTGGTGCTGATGATGATAAATTATATTTGCAAAGTGGACAATTTACATCTACATTAAAAGAAAGTGAAGATGTTAGTGGTATCGACACTGCGCCTAATGGTATATCTTGGGACGGCACCAATACACCTTGGTGTGGTTCCGAAGGTGATAAATTATATTTAACAAGTGGGCAATTTACTTCTACTATAAAAGACAGTGAATATATTGGCGGTATTGATACTACACCAGTAGGTATATGTACTAATGATGTAGAAAGTAGACTCGGTGCTCAAGTTTATGAAAAATCAGCATCTAACACTATAACATTAGGGCAGAGTAAAAGTACTAATACTATTTATTCTCGTTCTCGATCTAGTACTATAACATTAGGACAGAGTGTAAGTACAATTGCAATTTATAGTTGTTCTCGATCTAATACTATAACATTAGGGCAGAGTGTATCGCAATCCGGTTCTATTTTTAATTGTTCTCGATCTAGTACTATAACATTAGGGCAGAGTGAAAGTACAATTGCAGTTTATAGTTGTTCTCGATCTAATACTATAACATTAGGGCAAAGTGTATCACAATCTGGTTCTATTTTTAATCATTCTTTATTTAATACTATAACATTAGGGCAAATACTCGGTCAAGTTTTTACTAAACTATTATCACATTCTTTATCATTTAACCAGGAATCAATATTCACTAAATCGCGCCCATTAACAACAATACAAATATGTAGACTCAATCTTCCACGTTGGATATTTGCTTCTATAACTAAATATTTTAATGCAATTGCTGAAGCTAATAATCTTTATCTTTTCCTTGAAGGTACAACTCGAGAAACTGAAGAGCATCAAAAATATATTGAATTACGTTTAGATGGACCAAATTTTACACAATTAAGTAAAAATTATTATCGTCTTGATATTGAAATCAATATTTTATGGGGTTTTAATCAAGATGATGAAGATTTCCACGAAACAGAACGTATTAAAGGTATTTTGATTAACGCTATGCAAAATATTTGTATTTATCGTTATGGTGATGGACTTTATGATGATAATTCTTTTGTAGATACATTACAATTGAAACAAAGTGTCCGTACTAATAACTTCGGTCAAGTAAAAAGTGATGTTAGATTAATGCAGGGCACAGTGGAAGGTTCTTTTTCCATGTTACATTCTTGTTGAGGAAAACATGTCAAAATTCACCGAATGGTCCAAGAAAACGAGTATTCCAGTTATTTGGTTTTTCATAGCAAGTGCTGCTGTTATAGTTGTACTCTTGAAGATTTTTCTGTTTTAACAAAACAAATACCGAATGAGAGCGGGTAAACTCTTAGTGCTCATTGGCCAATAACCTTGAGGAGAAACAAATGTTTTTGAAAGCAAAAGCACAATTAGTTTGTTATGCGCCAATTGATTTAAAATTGGCGGATATTTATTTAAGAGACGGCTTCGATAATGGAACCAGTACGCCCACGACTTCTGCCATTGAGCCTGAAGGCGAAACTGATATCGCTTTGACTAACATGGATACGGCTGTTCCTGACCCGGCTGTTAGTACGGGCGTTTCAGTAAAATTTGGTTCTGATGAAACTGAATATACGGTTACTGCACGTACTCTTGGTGGCGGCACTGATGAAATTCAGACTGTTGAGATTGATGACGATGTTGATGGTGGTAATTTTACTTTGACATTTGGTGGTTATACTACTGGATCAATTCCTTGGAATGCTTCAGCCGCGGTTGTTGAAGCTGCTCTTGAAGCTTTGAATAGTGTAGGTCTCGGTAGAGTTACTGTTGCAGGTTCGTCACCAATTTGGACGGTAACTTTTGCCGATACTCTCGGTGATACTGATGTTGCTCTACTGATTGGTGCTGATGTTGACATGGCTAGTGGTGATGCTACTGATATTGAAATCGCTGTGACAGTTGCTGGTGTTGATGAAGTTGATGAAATTCAAACGATTACGGCAGGTACCGCTATGACTAATGGTACTTGGACGCTCTCGTTTGGTGGCGATACAACTGGTCTTATCGAGTGGGATGCTGATGAAGTTGCTGTTGAAATTGCACTTGAATCTTTAGATAGTGTTGCACAAGGTGAAATCGCTGTTGCGGTAGGCGCAGGTACTTGGCCGGAACAAAATGCGACTTTGACGTTTACGCTTAGTGGCTCGCTTACTGGTGTTCAGGTTCTAATCACTGAGAATGATGCAAGTACTGATGGTGTTCTTACGATCTCTGAAACGACACCTGGTGTCGATGGTGTTGCGGAAGTCATAACTATCGGTATGAATGATTCTGTTACTGGTGGTACATTTACTTTGACCGAAACGCAAACGACTGCACCGATTCTTTACAGTTCTACTGCTGCTGAACTTAAAGCCGCTCTAGTACTTGCAATTACTTCAATTTCTGCTCCCGATATTACTGTCACTGGTGGTCCGGGTCCGGCTACTGATTGGGTTATCACTTACACTGCTACTGGAGATGCGGCGACAATTACTGTTGCAGATGAAAATCTTACTGGTGGTGTTGGAACGACTGTTAGTATTGTTGAAACAGTCAAAGGCGTAACTGCAACTGGGACGACCGTGATTACTGTTACTCCTGTTTTGGTCGCTGCGACAACTATTGGCGGTAGCGTAACTTTCGGTGGTCGAAAGTTAGCGATCAAAGTCGGCGAAGGTAATGTATCGTTCACTGAAAATACTCCGCGTGAGTATCTCAAAAATCGCGGACTCTTGGATACAGTCCGTAATGCTGATGAAGAGCCAATGGATGTTAGTTTTGATTTTGTTTGGGAATTTCTCTCAGCAGTCGGTAGTAGTGCGATTCCCACAATCAAGGAAGTTTTGAAGAATACTGGTGAAGCTACAACGTGGGTTTCGACTTCCAGTGACGCTTGTGAACCGTATTGTATTAATATTGAAATAGCTTATGATCCGGCTTGCGGCGGCGCTAATACTGAATTAGTCGAATTACAAGAATTTCGTCATGAAAGTCTTGAACATAATTTGCGAGACGCATCGCTTTCATGCACCGGGAAGTGTAACGTCACGGGCGCTGTTGAAACTCGCGGCGCTTAATTTCAAAATTAAGCAAGGATTAAACATGAAGATCCAAGGCAAAAAAATCGAAGGGGTAAATGAGGTTGTTATTGTAATTCCGCGTTCTTCAAATGCAGATATTATTCTCAAAGCGAGAGCTGTGCTTGATATGGATGACTTTGATAAAATGTGTCCGCTACCTGACGCACCTAGAAAAATGCTTGCTGGCGGTAGAGAAGTGCCAAATTTGAAGGATCCCGCATATCTGAAACAATTGGATAAACATTCGATTAAACGGTTAAATTACATTGTCCTCACCTCACTTGAAGCCACCGAAGGTTTAGAGTGGGAAAACGTAGATTTAAGTGATTCGACTACATGGGATAATTTTCGTGAAGAATTAAGAGAGGCTGGTTTCAGTACCGTTGAAATTATGCGAATTGTAGGGGAGTGTATTAATGTAAATGCACTTGATGAAGATAAAATACAAGAAGCACGTGCACGTTTTTTACTCGAAGCCCAGGAACTAGACGTAGAATAGTTCTTCCTGACGGGCGAACTGTGGATTATGCTATTTGGCGGGCTTGTGAACGTGTTGACATCAAACCGCCAAACGTCAAAGATTCCTGGAACGATTGCAATGTGCAAGTGCAAGCGACATTAATTGCCTATAATCAAATACGTGAACTTGAAGAAAATGACGCAGCAACAGCATTTTTCAAGATATTCTCATGAGATTTACTGGAACGTACACTGGAATTAAGTTCGATTTCCCCAAATACCGGCAGCAACTTGAAGACGGTCTAATTAAATCGTTGCATCATGCAGCTAAGGCTTGGTTACAAGTTGTTGCCGGTCGGGGAGGTCGAGTACCTCTATGGTCTGGAATGGCTAGGGCTTCATTACTTGAATTAAGTGAATTAATTGATGGCACAGTAATATTATCTCCATTAAAAGCTAAGAGTCGAATATCTTATGGTCGACATTTAGGAACTGCAATACAAGAAATTACACCAACAAGTGTTAAATTAATTATTGAAACAAATGTTCCACATTATACTTTACAAGAATATCGAAATGTCGGAGTTAGTCCACGAGCGCCTTGGCAATCATTACAAGCTGGTAGACTTGCTTTTCAATTTGCAACTGAAGGAATCAGACTCCCTAAACCTATATTTCAAGCATTAAAAATGAAGGTGTAATAATGGCCGACGAACTTAAAACTGTATTAGGCTTTGAAGCAAGTAGTGCTATAAGCACACTCAAAGCTTTGACTATAACTATTAATGCCTATAATAAATCATTATTTCAATCTGTAGTTATTACTCAAAAATATAATCAAGTTGCTAAGGGAGTAAATGCGCAATTTCAAAAGCAGGCGACTGCAACTAAGGTGGCCGCTACTGCGCAAGGTAATTTAGCAACACAATCTAAGAAGGGGAGTCAAGCACTTCGAAGTGTCGGTCAACAAGCACAAACAACTGCGGTACAAACTGCAAAATTAGGTAATGCTACGAAAAAAGCCGGTACGCAAATGATTTTGACTTGGCAAAGTGTCATTCGTATTTTTACTATTCAAGTTATTCACCAATTAATTTCCAAAATTACAAGTTCATTGGCTGAAGCAAGTAGAGAAGCCCGTAAATTTGAAATTAGTATAGCTGAAGTCGAAACTATTGCTGAAAGTGTTGGTCTCGGTTTTGATCAATTAGCTGATCGAGCGATCAAAGCCGCTATTGCAATTGGTCAACCTCTTGATGTGGTTGTTGAAGCTCAGTACCAATTATTATCAAACCAGGTTGGTAATGCTACACAAAGTTTTATGGCATTTGAGGCATCACAAAAATTATCACTCGTCGCTGTTACACCATTAAATGCTGCGGTAATGTTAATTACCGGTACATTAAATGCTTACGGTAAATCGGCATCTGAAGCCAATACTATTGCTGCAAAATTATTCAAAACTGTAGAATTAGGTCGTGTTCGTATTGCTGAAATGGGTGATACTTTAGGTCGTGTTACTGTATTAGGATCACAATTAGGTATATCACTCAATGAAATTTTAGCATCAATTGCGACATTAACAATTCAAGGTGTCAAAGCTGCTGATGCTATGACACAAATATTAAATGTTCAGTTAAAATTAATTCGACCAACTGATGCTATGAAAAGAGCCTTTGCGGAGCTTGGTGTAGCAAGCGCTGAAGTCGGTATCCAAGCGTATGGTTTCCAAGGATTTTTACAAAAACTTAGAGACACAACTGATGGCACAGCCACATCGGTAGGTGAATTATTTGGTAGAGTTCGAGCAACTCGCGCTGAATTAGGTCTTACAGGTCCGGCCACCAATAAATATAGAAAGAATTTTGAGGCCATTCGAGACGTGACCGCTGAATTAGTAGATCAAAAATTGAAATTAATTTTTGAGACTAATGCTAAGCAAGTTGAAATTGAATTAAATAAATTACATATTCAAATTGTTGAAAATTTTGGTCGAGGTCTTAATAAAATATTGAAAGAAACTTTCGATACATTCGGGGGCGCTAAAGAAACTATGATATCATTAAGTGCTGCGGCCACTGCGGCCGGGGTAACATTTTTAGTATTAAGGTCAGGTATTTTGTATTCAGCAGTCAATTTAGGGGGATTTGCAATAGCTTCTGATATTGCGACTAGAAAACTTATTATATTAAGAGCCGCTAGTTTAAGTACAACAGCATCAATTAAAGGTTTGACTGCAGCAACAATATCATTTTTAGCAACGCCATTAGGGGCGGCTCTTGTATTGGCTGCAACTATTCTTATTGTTATGCGTGCTTATCAAAAAACTGAGGCCGCTGCTAAAGAATACTATGAAGCTGTTAAAAAATATAATGAAGATGCATTAAAACGCACATTAAAGAATTTTAGAAAAGAATTCAATGCTCGAAAAGAACTTTATGCAGCTAGACTTTCAGAATTACAGAAAAATTTAACTGAAAGTACTTCATTAGAACGAGCAGCGGCTCAAAAATCAATATATTTTGAAGAACAATTGCATGATAATATTGTGAACCAAATCAAAAATAGAACTTCAGCTATTGAAGCATATGCTGACGGTATAACGGATATTATTGATGGGCTACATTCTAAACTTAAAGATCTTCGAGAAGATTCCCGTGATATTAAAACTACAATTGATGCTTTTAAGTTTGAACGTAAAACTAAGGGTATGGATGATATTGAAAAGTATTATGCTAATATTCAGAGATCACAAGATTTACGTCGAAAATCTCAATCCGAAATTAATAAAGGTGAAATTGAATTAAGTAAAACTATTAATAAAGAGGCTTTACAACGTGCCAAACAAGCATTAGCGACTGCGGACACATTAAAAAATCGCGTATTAATTCGGCAAGCTGCAGCTAAAGTTGAAGATATCCTTGAAGATCAACTTGATATTAATCGACAAGCCGCAAAAATAGAGCGTGTGCGTGCTGCACAAGCTGAGAAAGCTTCTGCAGGAGTATCTGAACAAGTTAATACTTTACAACGTCTAGTGAAAGAATATGATGAACTTGATGGTTTAATATCAAGTCTTGACTCAAGTGATAAAAAACGGATAGGATTAATAAAGGCACGATTAGAATTAGAGAAAGAAATTACAACCGAATTCGATAAATTTGCTAAACGCGGTAAGGAAGCTGAAGCCTTAAAATTAGAGGAACCATTCCAAAAAGCTATCAAGGCATTAAGAGAACCTATAACTGGTATGGAGATGGATTTATCAGATATAATTATTTTTGACGCTACACGTATAGCAAAAAGATTGCAACCTACTCTCGATAAAATATCAGATGAAGTAAAACTACGAATCGCACTAGACCTTGGTGTTACTATTGGATCAGCCGAAAAACTAAGTAAATTAGTATTAAAAGCTACTACCGAATATGAAGAGCAAGGAAAACAACACGAAAAGAATATAGATGCATTAGATACTATCAATAGATTAGGTACTAATAATTGGAAATTAAATAAAGATGTAACTAAAACATTAAGAGAACAAGATTCTTGGTGGGCAAAATTAGTAAGAGGATCAAATGCAATGGGCGAAGCATTAGGTCTTCCAGGATTTGAACAATTTGCAGAAATGGATGTAGGTTTGGATCCAATTAGTCAACAAATTGCGACCTTAGGAACAAATATTGAAAAAATGATTAGACAAGGCGCAAATATTGAGGATATTGACCAAAAATTAACAGAATTAGCACAAATTCAACTTGATGCAGCAGACGCAGGATTTCCTGGCGTAGCAACTGCAATAGGAGAAATGATACAAAATCTTGAAGGTGGTCGTGACGCTTTACAAACACTTAAAGATGCTGCGAATATTGATATGTCACCTACAATTGGATCTATTAGAGCTATAGGTAGTGCTTCAGCAACAGAAGCACCAAAAGTAAGAGAATTGGTGGAACTCCTTGATCGACTCCGTAGTCAATCAGAAATAGGAAGTGTTACTGTTCAAGGAAAAAATCTAGGTGGTATGGTTCATCGTCAATATGGTGGTTTTATACCTAGAGGAACAGATACAATACCGGCGATGTTATCGCCAGGTGAATTTGTTGTTAACGCTAAATCTTCTAAACAGTTTTTCAGTCAATTAGTTGCAATGAATGCTGGTATTCAACCCGTGTACCGACAAGAAGGTGGCTCTGTCACTCATGTAGGTGATATTAATATCACGGTACAAGGTGCACCCACACCACAACAAACTGCAAGAGAAACCATGTCTGCTTTTAGGCGTGAAATGCGGCGACGAACCTCTAGTCTAGGAGACTCTTAATGGACGCCAACCTTAAACTTGAATCTAAAGTAGATAGTCAAATTACTCGTAATCGGCAATTACCTACACAATTTATAATTCAAGGTAAATTTCATCTTGAACATATCCGTAACGGTAAGGTACTCAGCCGTCAAGAAGTATTTAATGGCATTACTGATGAAGGTAAGAAAAAGATTCTAGATCTTTACTTTCTTTATAGTGATACTGAAGTCCCTGAAGATGGCACTTATGGTGTTTATATCGGTTTAATTACTACAGGTGCGTCACTAGCCGCTGCTGATACGTATCAAACGCATGCTGGTTGGAGTGAATACACTAATTATAAAGTTAGTGCCGCTGATAAGCGGGGTAAATGGACGGTTGGTGCTGCTAGTGGCTCCGGTACAGTATCTATCACCAATGGCACACCCATTGAGTATGATATTGACGGTGCAGGCGGTACAGTTTATGGTATCTATACTGTAAGTGGTACAATTACTGAAATTGAAGCTCAAGGTGACACGACTGCAGGTAATAAACTTTGGGCGACCGCCGCATTGGCTAGTGAATTGGCTGTTGTTAGTGGCGATCAGCTCAAAATCACATACACCGTTAATGCTTAATTTCGAAATTAAGCTAGGAGGTTTTAAATGAATAAGCAAGATTTAGAACTTAAAGGCAAATTTCATTTTGAACATTGGCGGAACGGTAAATTACTCCATAGAGAAGAAGTGTTTAATGGTATTACAATTGAGGGTAAGAATTTTCTCTTGGATGTAGGTTTTCACGGAGCCGGTGGCCCCGCTAAAATTGCTGCATGGTACATTGGTTTAGTTGATAATTCTGGTTTCTCCACTTTCGATGAAACAGATACTTATGACAATATTGACCAAGGTGGTAATGGTTGGGATACGTGGGGAGATTATACAGATGCTAATAATGGTGCTAGCGCGGTAACTCGTCCTGAGTGGGAAGAAGGTGCTGCTTCTAATAAACAGATTACTACTGATACGCCGCAAGCTATCTACGATGTGGTAGGGGCCGGCGATGGCGATGTTGTTAAGGGTGTCTTTATTGTTGGTGGTCCAAATGCGCAAACTAAGGCTGACCATACACCTGGTTCTCCGTCGAATGTTTTGTGGTCAACAGCGGCATTTGCGAGTACAATCACTGTGGCAACAAGTGATCAATTGAAAATTACGTACACGATCAGCACATAACTCTTACTTAATACTGAGAGCAAGGAGGCTCTTAGTACATTTTAAACATGATCAAATTCCTGAAAAAAGTAAGTTTCGTTTGTATGGAGTATGATACTCCTTGGTCTGGTACACAAGCTGATAAACTCTATCTTCAAAGTGGACAATTTACTTCCACTTTGAAAGATAGTGAAGATATTAGTAGTATTGATACAATTACTGATACCTGTTGGGATGGTGCAGATACACTTTGGATTGGAGATTGGGATAAAAAATTATACCGTAATAGCGGACAATTTACATCTACTATTAAAGATAGTGAAGCTGTTGTTGGTTGGGAAGCGTCGCCAACTGGTATTAGTGCTGATGATAATAATACGCCTTGGTGTGGCGCCGGAGATGAAAAATTATATCTTCAAAGTGGAAAATTTACATCTACTTTGAAAGATAGTGAACTTATTAGTGGTATTAGTATTGATCCTGGCGGTATTTCTTGGGATGGAACTGATACACCTTGGTGCAGTTATCACGCTGAAAAATTATATCTTCAAAGTGGACAATTTACTGCCACTTTGAAAACAAGTCGAGACATTAGTGGTACTGCTATTAACCCTGTTGGTATTTCTTGGGATGGAACTAACACACCTTGGATTGCTGGAAGTACATTATATCTTCAATCTGGTCATTTTACATCCACGGTTAAAGATAGTGAGGATATTAGTGGTTTTGATTCATTGGGAAATGGTATTTGTACTAATGACTATGATAGTAGAACAACTGGTACCATTGATCGATCGATAACTGATAATTTATCTATTACCGATAGTATTGATACTGAAATTATACGTGTTCCTCTCGCAGTACAAGTTGTTATTGATACTTTAACTATTAGTGACAGTGTTTTAGGTTATACTGATTATATTCCAATAGATGATTCTTTAATAATTACAGATACAATTAGCGTATTTTTAAATGTTATCAATATTTTTGATTATTTTGAAATTACAGATGGTGCTTATCAACCAACTACATATAGTAAAAGTATTGCTGATACTTTAACTATTTCTGATGTCATATCAATTGCTCGCAACGTTTATATGATAAATGATAATTTATTTATTCAACAATATGTTGATCTTAATGATGAAATAGAACGTACAACTTATAACACACTACCAATTAGTGATAGTGTTAATGTTAGTACAGCGCAATTTGCACCTAAAATTATTGATATTTTAACTATAACAGATAGTATTGTTGAAAAAGCACCGAGAGTATTCGTTGTAGAAGATACTTTAACTATTGACGATACTTCGGACGGTATATTTCAATATAATATAACTATAGAGGATGAGTTTGATATTCTTTATATTGATACAGATAATTTAATTATTTATCGAATGATGGATGCAGTTGAACGACACTATACAGCTAGACGTACACCTTTGAATTTTCTGACTATACAGCAAGATGTTCAGGTCGTAAATGAAATAACTGGTGCAACTATAGATTCAGCTTCAAATAATTTAACTATAACTGATGCGGCAGATGTAGCATGGTCACTTGGTAATAGCCTCACTATTAGTGACACAATAAATGTCACACAAGGTAGACTTACTAAAAACGATTTATCTATTACTGATACTGTTACTTTTACTAGAACAATAAATCAACAACTTATTGATCCTTTAATTTTAAAATCAACTATTAATTACAAATATATTGAATCTTATACACATCGTGAATATTCACCTTTCATCGGTACTTCTACCGATCCTAATGCGCCAACACCACCTAGTCGTACAGAGCCTACAACCGTAAAATATAATAATGTTCAACTTTCTTACCCGATTGAATCTCCAACTCATATTTTAACACTCGATGGTCCTGAACTCAGTAATCGAGATTTATTAGGTTATACTCGTATTAATCGTGAAACACGGGGCGGTACTCTTGTTATTTTTGCTGATCCGAAATGGCCAAAACGAGAACAATTTAATCTTCAATTTATAGGATTATCGGAAACTGAAAGTCAAGAAATTTTGGATTTCTTGAGAGATTCATTAGGAAAACAAATTAGGTTACGTGATTGGGAGGGTAATGTTTATGTTGTTGTCACTTTAACGCCTGATAATCCAATTACTCGGGAAGGTTATTGCCAAAATACGATTAATTTAAATTTTGAAAATATGAGCAGACATTTTGAATATTCCAGAACCAGCACTATTACATTAGGTCAAATCGCATCTTTAGCGGGTTCCACTTACAATAAATCGTTTTCTAGCCATATTACATTAGGTCAAGTTACAGCTTTCACAGGTTCCACTTATAATAAATCACTTTCTAATACTATCTCATTAAGTCAAACTGTACTGAATCAGTATCCTCGCTCCAGAACTAGCACTATTTCATTCGGTCAAGTTATATCTTTGGCAGGTTCTACTTATAATTTAGCGTTTTCTAATACTGTTTCATTAGGACAAATTGTAAGTCAAACAATCTCTGTTTTTGATAGATCACTTTTGGATATTATTTATTTTACATACGCTGCGACACCGGCAGCTTCTACTTTTAGTAGATCAATTTCTAGTGCCATTTCATTAGGGCAAAGTTTAGTACCTGTTTTTGTTAAGCCTTTATCTAACACTATTTCATTAGGACAAAGTGTAGCTCAAACAGGTTCCACTTTCAATAAATCATTATCTAATACTATTAGTTTTGAACATTTTAAAATCATATATTATTTCTTAGACCACGGGTCATTACTTGGTTTAGGTGATGTAGCTGATCATGTTGGTTATCTCTTAGTTGATGGTTCGCGAGATTTAACAGGTAATTTGGCGGTAGATAATGCTGTAACAATTGATGGCCGTGATATTTCTTCAGACGGACAAGAACTCGATGATACCAAAAATAAAGTCAAGGTAGATGCTGCCGCAACTACAGGCTATCTTGGGGTCGCATTTAATGATGGTGTTCTGCGGACAGATACGTCAATAGCTTATGCTGATGGCGGGAGTTTTGTCACACTTAGTTTAGATATTAATAGTTTAGACGCTGATACAATTGCTGCAGCCGACACATTAGTTTTCTATGATGACGGAGGTACACATAATAATAAAATCACTTTTGCGAATCTTGAGGGCACATTATCTCACGATAATCTTGCTGATTATGATGCGGCAAAACATGTTACTCTTCCGGGTACAATAACTAATGTATTATCTGATCATGATCTTGCAGCACATACAACACTCGGATTAGTAGAAACTATTACTTCTAATGTAACTATCTATCTCGATACTGGGGGTGATGATGGGACAGGTGATGGTTCTAGTGGAGATCCCTGGGAAACACTTGACAAAGCGTTAGATTATTTATCGGATAAACTTATTGCATCTGATGCTACTGTTATAATTGAGTTTGGAGATGGAGTACATACTCGAGTCGCTACAGATGTAATAAATCATGTCAATGGTGACAGAATAATAATTCAAGGTGAGAATACTTATGCTCTTACAATGTCTGGAGTTGTAGGTGCTCCTGGCGGTGGCGCGGGCGCTTGGAGTGTTATTATACAAGTAGGTGCGAATGAAGCAGATGAAGCTGCTGTTGGTGATTATTTATTTATTCCTTACGACGTGACAGGGGGAAACTTTTTCTATACATTGCCTGGTTGTTGGGAAATAACAAATGTTGATAAAAACAATCATCGGCTCACTATAACAAATACAAGCGCGTATGGAACTGCCCCTAGTGGCGCAATAATAGGCACCGTAACACTTATGAAAACTATACTTTTCTATAATGGTTGTGATGGTATAATTGTTGCTGGAGGTCGTAATTTAGGACAATTAACTAAAGTCGCTTTAGTGGGTGATGGAACACACAATGGAATTTATATGTCACGTGGCTCGATAGTGCTCTGCACTACACCTTTCGGTATTAATAATTTCAATAATGGCGCAGTTGTTACTGATGCTGCTTTTCTCTCTTTTAGGACATGTGCTATATGTAATTGTACTGTTGCCGGATTATACTTATATTATGGTGCAGCCGACGCTGTATACGGAGCGTATGTAGGAAATGCTTACGGTGTTCGCGCCGTACATGGAACAAGTGATTTATATTTAAGTACATTAAGTGGCAATAGTAATACCGGTGTAATAGGAGAAAGGAATTCAACATTAGATTGTTTACAAATTAAAATCGTATGTAATACCACTTTTGGTACTTATGCTTACAGTAATACATATATGCGGGCAATGGGCTCTACTTGGTCACTTAATGGCACTAATTCATCCCCGTTAACTAATAACCTTGGAAACATTGAAAGTTACATTGAGAATTAAAACATGCAACTGGTCATAAAAAATGGCAAAGTAATTGCCACACATCCTGATAATATTAAAATCACACAAGATCAATATCCTGATTGTGAAATCATTCTCTTTGAAGGTGAGATTCCTGCTCCAATTTTTGAAAATGATAAAATGATTCTTCCTGATGATCCTAGAACTAAGGAAGAGAAAAAAGAATACTATAAAGATCAGAGGCGTTTAGAGTATCCTACAGTTGAAGAGCAGTTGGATCTGATGTACTGGGATCGAGTTAATGGCACAACGAAATGGCAAAAAACAGTAAAGGCGATTAAGGACAAATATCCTAAAACATGATCACATTAACATCTTATCAAACAACGACTATATTGCCCAACCCAGAGTGGAGTGATAGTGAACAACTTACGGGTGAAGTTATTATTAAACGTTCTATGGAGGGTGAAACGTATACTTATGTAAAATCAAAAAATGATCGTCGAAAATTATTATTTCGTTTTCGATTAACACGATCTAAAAGTTTTGAATTAAAAGCGTTTATTCAATCTTATTATAATTCAAAAGTACGTTTAATCGACCATAAACAACAAAAATGGATCGGTAATTTACTAAATAATCCCTTTGAATTTGAAGCATTACTTGGCGAGGAACAAAACATTCAACTGGAATTCGAAGGGATTAAACAATGAGAAATTTATCAGGAAGTGCATTAACTAAAATTGCTGAACAATATGGTAATGAACCTATTATTATACTTGATATAGCGTGGATAACTGGAAATACCATGCAATATGCTGATCGCACAGTTTCAGGTATTGCGGGAAAAATTTTAAGTGTTTCTAATTTAGATAATGTTATTCAGGTTTCAAAGAGTGATGATTCTCAGGAAATTACTGTTATACTCGATGATACTAATGAGACTATTAAAAACATTATGAATAAACACGATATACATAAACGTGATGTTTGGGTGTATCAATATTTTGACGGGTTAGCTATTGCAGATCGTTTCCTATTATTCCGAGGAAAAATTAATTCCCCAATTATTTGGAATGAGGGTGATCGAACAGTCACTATAACAATTGTTTCTCAACTTGAGGATAAAGAAGTTGGATTTTCACCAGAAGAAGGACAATTTCCCCACATTCCTAGAGAACTAATCGGTAAGACATGGCCATCTATTTTTGGGACTCCCCTTGATGTACCTGCCGTTCAAATTGGTAAAGCGGTAACAGGTACTACACTTTGTTCAGTAGGTATTGTTACTGGTTCACAAGCACATTTAGATGAAGATATAGGTTCTAATCCACCTGATATTTCAATGGCAGTACAACGTCGAAATTATGTTGGTTTGTTAAGTGGTATTTTTGCGTCAGCCGCATCTAATTATCGGTCACAAGAGTATCGAAAAATTTCTGAAGATTATCAAGATCAAAGAAACCAAATTAATGCACAAATTGATGAAACACTAACACAACACCATAGACAAATGGAATGCGCCAAGGCGCGTCGTACACAAACTGCTAGTAACGCTACATTACAAGGGTTAGGCTGTAATCCAGTTCGTATTCTCGGTGGTGAAGATTTTCCGCGGGGTACGATAACTCTTAATATTAATGGCGGACTTTTTACAGGTTATTTTAGCGGCACTTCAGATACTTTTGTTATTGAGAGTCGTCGTCACCCGGAACATATTGCTGATATTATTCGTAATATAAGCGATAGACAAGATGTTCCTAGATCCTGTGAACCTATACCTCGATTAAGTGAAATGACTACATGGGAAACAAAAGTTCCCCCTAGACATGGTGATACAGATGATATTTATCGTATGAAATTTATACTAATATATAGACAACTTATTAAAAAAGATAAAATAAATAGTATTATGCGGCATTTTTGGGCAGACGCTGGCACCTCAGTAGTTATAGAAGGTGATGAACCAATTACTTATATTGTAAGTATTGTACCCGGTACAGTATTGCAAGTTAAAGCGTTCAAGACTTTTAACGGTATTCAACGATTAATTAATGTGCCATCAAATATGTGGACAACAGAAACTAAACAATATGGCAGTATAACTGCAGTACAAGTAACAATAAGTAAATCATTAAGTACTCTTGAAGATCAAAATTGGAGTGACGATCTTTATGTTACTTTTAAATCGGACATTGGGCCGAATATTGTCGATATTTTAACATATCTTATTCAAACATATACTGATCTTCAAATTGATAATGCGTCTTTTAATGCTGTAAAAACTAAATTAAACCGATTTCCCGCTAATTTTGCGTATCTTGATCGAAAAAATATTCTTAATGTACTTAGTGAAATAGCTTTTCAATCGCGTTGTAATTTATGTTTAGTTAATGGTAAATTTTATCTCACATATTTAGCCGAAGAACCTAGTACAGTTGATACTATAACACTTAATGATATTGAAAATCAAAGTGTTGAAGTCTTTTTAACACCAACTGAAGATATTGTAACTAAATATACAGCAGAATGGCGACTCAGTTACGCTCAAAAAGATTTAAATAAAATTATTTTAAGACATAACGTTAAAAAATATGGCATTCAAGAAGAAAATTACGATTTTTATATTTATAATCAACCTGATATTATTCATAAAATAGCAACATTTTGGTTGATACGGAAATCAAATACTTGGAAACGTATTCGATTCAAAACATTTTTCAATAAACTTAATTTGGAAACTTTTGACGCTGTTTTATTACAATTTGGTACCAAAACATATGTGGCAAACACGGATGTTAAGGCTATTATTGAACAGGCTAATATTGATGGTGAAAATTATAATATTGTAATGGAATGTTGGCTTCCAGTAAAATCAGGAGAGATGACACCGTATAAATTTGCTTGGCCAGCTAATGTATCAGCAAATTGGATATTTCCTACTGATAGTGAAATAGATTTAGGTTTAGCTGGTGGTGACGGTATTGGAAGAAATGCTACTGGTGCATTACCTATTGGGGATGTGTCAAATATTGGTGACCAAACAATTTATGTTGGTGGCGTTAATGTTATATTTGGACCACAAACTGATCGTGGTGATCCATATCCTTCTGACCAAGGATTTGTGGCTCAAAGTCTTCGTATTGATACAACTTTAGCTACTGTAACTGTTACTGAAAAACCAAATCTTAATCTTTTACTTAATTATATGGAAGATATTGAGCAACCTGATTTACCTCCTGACTTATTAACGCCATTTGCAATTGTATTAGAAGACACATTAGTACTTTCAAAATACTTAAATCATAATATAGGAAAATTAAGTGATATTCTTACCTTAGATGAAAAAAGTAATGATTTAGCTATTAAAACAGATGCTCAATTCAAAGGTACGGGTGTGGAAGAATGTCAAATGGCGCCATTCCATTTTAAATATGATACAATTGGTGGGATATGGGGTGCTGGTACTGCATTCTTACGTGAAGACGCGGAAACAGTACCAACTTTACCGACAAGTGAAGAGTGTATAGACAAGGATGAATAATGGTTACAACCAACAGTCCCTACACTAGAACAACTTGGGTTGAAGATTATGCTTGGAATGAAATTATCCAAGAAGTTAATGTATTGGCTGAAAATCCAGACGAAGGTTGTAATCCAGTAGGAACACTGGAAGAAGTCGAGGAAGATTATATTTGGAATAAGAAAGATATTAAAAAGGTTCAGGACAAATTAATAGAGATTTGTCCCGATAATGAATTTACAGAATTAAATGGACTTTGGACATCAGTTATTATTGATGAAATTATAGACGCTATAGAAATTGGTTGGTGTGAGTGTATGGAGCCAATAGAAGAACTACTAGGGACTTGGATCGCTGCAAAAGCATACGGTGAACAAGAAAGTCCATTTGGTCCGGAGTATAATAAATGTGGTGGTCGAACAATATTAGGTCCATATTGGTTTTTTACAGGTCAAGATGAATGTAGATACCCTTCACCATGTTATGATAGAGAACAATATGTTGATTCTAATGCGGCAACATATAGTATTGCTAATAGAGCATATTTTACGGCTCGTGATAATACTAAAGAATGGATAGATAATAGACGTGAAGAATTATTAGAACAACGAAAAGTTGAAGAATTTTCTGCAGAATTAAAAGCTAAAGAGACACAATTAGAAAGTTTGCAAAATCAATTAACTGCTTGTCAAAGTAGTGGTGGTGATTGTAGTAGCATATTATTACAAATTTCAGGAATTGAGGCCGAAGTTTCAGAATTAAAAAGTAAAATTCAAGAAGCTAAAGATAAACGTGATGAAGCTAAAGAAAAAGCTGAAGAAAATTTAAGTAATGCAGATGCAGCAGCAGAAGAAAATTGGAGTAGTTTAGCTGCAATGCAAAATTGGGATCCAACCAGTATTAATATTATTAGTAGTCTTATTAATGATATTAAAGGTAAAGAGTGGGGATTAAGAAGTTATCCTTATACTAATTATAAACGAAGTAGTTGGAGTATACCTTCAATAGTAACAAGATTAATAAGTGGTTATCCGAGAGAAAGTATAGCAATGTCAGGTAGATTTACGCCAAGTGGACTACCGTTTACAAGTAAAAGACCATTTATTTGGGGCGATGAATATTTTTATGTAAAGGAATGTAGACACCAATGTGGTTTTTGGGAAACTACGCGGGGGGAATGTATTTTAGGCGAGTGGGGAGACTGGCAAGAGCCGCTTGAATATAAAAGTACGTTAAATTGGACTCAATATGAAGGTGATCAATTAAAATTATATTATCGTGAAATTGATGGTACTGGACAAGTAGAAGAATATGATCCTGATCCAGATCAATAGGTAAGTAATAGCCTGCGATAGACCTCTGCCGTAGCAATACAATCTTGAAGCGCGTCGTGCGCTTTGAGATTTTTTATATCCATTTTCTGACAAAGATATTGTAAATTATGTTGTACGAATTTAATTTTATCCCCGTGGAAATCACTAAGATCACTATGGAAAAGAGTGTTAACCATGGTGTCGCGGTAGAGCGGAGAAAACAAATGTTCATATGAAGCAATACCAAGCCACTCTATTAAAAAGCTTCTATCAAATGGCCAATTCTGGGCTAAAGGACAAAGGCGTTTATAAATCGGTAATTTAAGTTGATCAAACCACTCGTCAAGCATATCGGCCGCGGTAAATGAATCAATAGCTCGTTGTTGTCGTTTAGCAAAATCTATTTTATTCATTTTAATGGCTTTTTTATCCATATTTTCAGGGCGCGTTATCGCTAAATCTAAATAGTAAGGTATCGTAACTCGGCAGGGTTTAATGGTAGAATCCAACGGCAAGATAGCGATCTGGTATATTTCATGAAAACCCGGTATTAAACCAGTAGTCTCTACGTCTACGGCAACCAATAAATTCCCGTTTAAATGCTGCATGCCTTTTGTCATGATTTCTCCTGTGCACGGCCAATTAAAGTTCGTACGTCTACAAGATCCATAATAGAAGTATCAACTGCGCATGGATTGTAACAAGAGATATCCTCCCCATCACAAGGTAATAACCTCTGTAAGTCTTTAATTACCCTTCGCACCAATTGCTCTGCTTGTTGATGGTATTTATTCATTTTTTTAATTGAAAAAGTTTCTCGGTTGTGATTTTGGCATCAGTACCTTTTATCGAAAAATGTTTCGCTTTCCAAATGATTTTGAAATCATTAGGTGCTTGGTATTCTGAAATTAATACTACATTACTTTTAGACCACTTTCTCATAATTTCCCAAAACATTAAATGGTCAAATATTTCGCCATGAAATCCTGTGGTGCCGCGGTAGGGCGGATCGCAGTAAATAACCGTATCCACTGGATCAATATTTTTATAATTTTGATATTCAAAAATAATGTATTTAAGTCGTTCACGATTCTTTAATAATGATTCTTTTGCTTCTAAACAATAATTTCTTGCTACACCTTTATTATGACCTCGCGCATAACCTCCCCACCATTTAGCGCCCCAACTGCAAGCAAAACCTACAAAACCAATCCAAGGATTACAAATACCGTCTTTCCATTGTTGATGTGCTTCAATATATTCTCCTTCGCTTATAAAATCAGGCGGCTCCCAACCTTGCTGTATTGCTCGATGGAGACATATTAAAGATTCATGATTATCGGAGCATATTACTGATTCAGGATAAAGCCACTTACTGACCCAGCAGGCGCCGCAAAATGGTTCCCGAATTGTTTGACCTCCAAATCTTTTTTTACTTCTTATAATACGGGCTATCTCTTCTCCATGTTTAGATTTGCCACCTAAATATTTCATTGTTCCTCCCTTTTAATGCAGCGTAAAAAAGTTGCGATCATTTCATTGGTCGCGGTAAATTGTTTAGTGTAAATATACAGTGCCACACTATAATGTGGACTATTTGGTAATATTATTTTATGAAATATTGTATGAGGATTAACTTGAAACTGAACACCAGGTGCCGGACCACCAACAGTAATACCTATTACTTTTATTCTCTTTTTATCTTCCTCCATACTCTTCCTATCTTCTTCTCTTTCTCGCATTCTTTTCTTTCTTTCTTTTTTATTCATCATCTGCTCCTGCCCACATTTCCTGATTTTGGAAGCCAAATATAGTGCGAACTTCTGTTTTAGTGAAAGTATAAAAAGCACATTTCTTTACAAGAATTCCGTATGTTTTCAAATCTTTTTTACATTGATCTGTCAAACTTTTAGTGACCGTAGTAGTTAAATTGTTTCGCAAATCAATATAATCAAATTTACTACACGTTTCTACAAGTCCGCCCTGACTGATGTCGTTTACGGTTGTGTCAACGTCCCAGTTTTTTTCACCAATTGCAAGGATAACGTCATTGATTTGATAAACAATATACATTCCTATTGAAACAGAATGTCCATCTTTTGTCTCAATAGTTTGCACGGGCATTTTATTAGTTTGTCGTGCAACAACGATAATCACCCAATCAGTAATAAGTGGCCAAACCCACCGCCAACCGGGTAACATTTCACTAATATAACAACCAAAACGCCAAGCTACGCCGCGATGCGTGGCGCGCACAATGACAGGTCGTGGCACAAATTTAAGTATACCATTGAATATGTCAGACAGCCAACTGAAGTCCATGTTATTTTCCTATCTTAAGTTTGGCTATTTTTTCAATCATAGAATTCAAATCTTGAAGAGTACCACTATTATCAATAATATAATTCCATTTATAATCTGCATAGGAATCTAAATCTATTTCTGCAGGATCGGTACCTTGTGGTAGACCAGGACGATTGATTTTAATAATTATGCCACCAGCCGACAAGATTGCTTCAGCCTCATTGTAAAAACGTAAATCTGTGATAATTAAAACATCAGCACTGACACCGTATAATGCAAAACTAATCCACGTATCACTATAAATTTCTCTCATTTTATTGCCGACATCAATCCAAATTTCTCTCGGCGAGAGTCCTAGTTTCGGTAGGACTACTTCTTTTTCTTGATAATGGGTCTCGTAATATATACCTCTTTTCAAACCTGCCCATTTATAAAGTTGGAAGCTAATATCCTTTAACTTGGCGGCAAATGAAATATGCTTGACTTTGAGATCAGGCATTTCAAGTTTTAGATAAGTATTAAGAAACTTACCGGCCGTGCTCTTACCTACTCCTTTTTTGTAACCAAACGCAATTATCATTGATTGTCCTCCAAGTATTTAATGGCTTGTTTTAAGATTTCAATATCATCTTTTGCTCTTCCTAACATTACATTACAATTATCACAAAGTAATCCCCTTATTTTAACTGTTAAGTGATTATGATCTACCGATAAAAGTTGAATATTACTATTTCTATCTTTCTTTGTTTCGGGCTGTTTACATATTTTACAAACATCATTTTGTGATTTTAACATCAATTCATATTCTTCCACTGTTATTTTAAATTTACTTTTAAGATTATTTATTCTATTTTGTTGTGGGTTATTTTGATGATTTCTTGCACTTTGTTCTTTACTACAATCTTTACACCAAGATGCTAATCCATCACTATTATTCTTTTGTTTAGAAAAAGAACTATTCCATTTCTGTTTCCTACATTTTGTACAAATTTTGAGAAATTGAATCATTTTATTATTCTCCCGTAACTCCAGACACCGGTTTGTTCTTCAATTTGAAGGTGTTTTACTCGTCCCGGTTCAAGATGAACGGCTATAAATTCATTAATACCAAATTCCACATATTGTGAAATACCTAAGTCGAAAGCGTGGGAAAGCTGTCGGCGCTCTTGGAGGCTGAGTCTCTCAATTTGTGATTTTATGCTCACGCTATTTCCCCTCACCAACTAACTTTCCGTCATGAATAATTAAACGGGGACGATCTTTGATTTCAAAATCATTGAAAGATATGTTGCCAACATAGAATTGGGCGCCTTCAGACATAACACGACCTTTAGGATACTGAGTAGGTAATTCTCTTCCAAATTTAATTTTACTCCATTCATGGATCTCATTGGGATCCAACCATTCCAAAAATTTAGTGTATAAGGCAGAATACAATACCATTTCACCAGGAACGTTATAAGTTGATTCATCGAAAAATATCTCTAAAGCGGTACGATTAGACTCACTTGTTTGCATTTTGATTTCAGAATCAATCACAGGGACATTTAACCTATCTAATGAGGGCGGTATTTCGACTTTAAGAAGCGAGCCCAAAAAAGCTGGAGCTTCATTTTCTAATTGTGATCGCAATACGTCAGGCATTATCATTTCGGTAAGATCAAAAGGTGGTACATGGATCATTGTTATGCGCGTGTCCCCTGGAAAAACAGGACAATCTGTGATTTCATTACCTGTTTGAACAAAGTGAACAGCGTTTTCAACTTGGTATGGAGTTTTTCCTTTGTGATGGATTAATATCGTGCGTGAAGTCACCCAATCCTTAATACGATTTCGTGCATGAATATTTTTCTGTAAATTTGTTTCCTCAACGGCACACAATATAGCGTTTTCTAATTCCCCATTAAAACCTGCTCCCGAAATAAGGGAAAGATCAGCGCGGATATAACCGCATGTCATTAAAATACCTAAAGATTCGTGGAATGTAGTCTTTCCTGTGCGCTCTTCTTTGGAATATAAGAATAGGTAAGGAAGAGGTTGTTTGGGATATTGAAAAAGAGAAGCGACCCAAATCTTAAGATAGTCGGCCCCGCTTTTAATATCATTTACCTTACACCAGCCATTTTCACTGATTACAACATCTAATCCTTTACCGCAATGTTCAAGAATACGGTCCCAAGTTGGATGTTTAAAAAGTTCTCCTTCTTGAGGTGAAAAGCGAAGTTGTGGAGCATTACGATTCCATTTTCGGCCGCCGGGGAATTCTTCTTGAAATGGTTCAATAATAAGTGACCATCCTTCAAAAACACATTTACCTAATATGTTACCAATATCACGATTATTTAAGGAAAGTGCCTGTAAAGCGAGACGAATATTAGTATAAGGTTCTTCGCGCCACTCATTACCTGCACGTAAAACCCAACCGTAATCGGTACCCGTCGCGGTAACAAGATGGCGTACTACATTATCATAACTAAGAATTTCAGATTCACCTGGTTGTTGTAATCGAGCATTAAAAATTCGTTTCCAGTACCCTTTATCGACGTGCCAACCTTGCATATCAATTGGAGAATCATGGGTTTCTTGTTTTATATAAACAATCAGACGGCCATCTTTATGTTGTTTTAATTGTGTAACTCGTCCGGCCGCCCATTCCGGTAGATTAAATTTTGCACCTAGACTCTTAGCGGCTTCACTTGCTTGTTTAGCGGTGGTAAATTGGAAACCACCTTTTTCATCTTCTGTGCCTTCATAGGCTCGCGAGGCAATATCGAGAGTGGGTTCACGATTATAATAACATCTTGTGTATCCATTAGCGTCTTGGTCCCAATTTGAAGTTTCCTGGATTCCTGGAGTGTAGCGACGAAGTACCCAAGCGCCTGACGGTCGTTCGAGAGGATAACAAAATGTATTATGGTCAGCACCTTGTTCACGGCCTTCGGCAACAGTATCGAAGACTCCGCGTAAACCTAATTTTTGAAAAGCGATTTTGAGGTCGTAGGTGTGAGCTACAAGCATGTGGAAATCTGAATCCCACCACCATTGTGCTTTTGTTTCTTCGAGGAAATTAAGTAATTTTTTATGTTGTTCGTCTAATTTAACAGAAGGTCTTTGTCCGGTCATCTCCTCGAAGGTTGATACATCTTTATCGTCAATATATCGCGGTTGATTCTTTTTTCTTTTTCCTTTAATAACATCAATATGATCTTTCCAATTTAACGGTATATCTTTAAGGATTTCTCCTTGTTTAATAAGTTCCAATCCTTTATTAGCTTCATTCATTTTACGGTGCCAAACCCAAAGTATACCACCTACAGCATCTACTTTGTTATTGAAGTCAAAGCCGGTAGCTCCCGACATTTTACCGAGAATGGCACGGCCTAATGCGGCATGTTCGGTATGGTTAATAGTGGGAATATTGTCTACGAAAACGTAAAGATGGAGTCCATTACCAGAAGTAGAACGACGAACTGTTACCCAAGGAAGATCACAAGCAGCTTTTTTAACTGCTTCTAATTCTGGGTTAGTAAGTTTGGTGGAATGTTGGGCAGAATGCCCGGAAATAGCGTCAAAATCGTATCCTACATAGATTGATTTTTTGTCTTCCCAATTCCAGCCAGTTAAACCAATGCCTTCAGCATGTTCAGCTAAATCGTATTTAATCTCACTGTCGGTATATTCTGGCTCAGAATAAGCTTTTCTGGGGATGCGGAAGGAGTACCACTTCTGGATACCATCGGAGTAGCTGTGCCAGGTCCGGCCTTTGAAGCCTTCGGTAGAGATGCGCTCGCCGCCGTCTTGAGCGCAATTCACCTGAACCTCCATCCCGTAATGGTATAAAGAAGCTAAATCAGGATGGGTAGAAGCTTCAAGAAAATTCTTGATAGCTTTTGTTTTGGTGGGATTTTTGGTAGACACTGGAAGCCAAGTTGCTATTGATGCTTTTTCAGATAGCCAATAGCGGCTGCCAGGATTTCAATACCAATTTGATTTTGGTATCGGTATTGGTGGTGTGGGTGTGGTGTTTGATTTAAAATCAATTTTTAATATTGATTCCAATATCATAGTCCCAAAAGCAAATCAATTTATTGTATATCTAGCTAGACCTTACCTACAATATAATACGTCAATACAACTGCTTATGTTCAGGTTAACTTAACTTATTTTAGGGTAAGGAGTTACGTCACTACGTTACAAGATAGGGTTGTAGTTCCTTTATAAAATATGTATATTATTCTGAATTATACAGGTATAAGGAAAACAGTAGAACCTGTAAACCTGTAACGTACGCGCACGACGCGCGAAAAAGAAGGAGGAACCGCGCGCATTAAATTGCCCATTAAACACTATGCCTCTATTTAATGCGCGCGGTTCCTTCTTCTTTTTCGCGCATCGCGCGAAAACTGAACATAAGTGGACCGTTTGACGTATTATACTATGTAGACCGTGTTTCTTAACTGTAGCGATTGAATGATTTGATTTTGTGAGTATGATATGAACATCATTTCACTTTCACAGGAGTAGGGTATGAACAACACACCCGATGTACGCGTAATTGATATTAGTACCATTCGTGAGAATCCTGTCGCATTGCGAACTGTAAATCGTGAAGATGAGGATTTTATCGGTTTATGTGATTCCGTTAGAGAAGTTGGTATTTTAAATGCTATTAATGTTCGTGTTCAAAAAGACAATGTTGATGGCAAAATCATTGAGTACTTTGAGTTGGTGGACGGTCTACAGCGTTATTCTGCGGCTTGTGATGTCGGACTCACCAAGATTCCGGTTCAGGTAGTTGATTTTGATAACGCAAAGGCTTTGGAAGCGCAACTTATGGCGAATGTCCATAAGATTGAGACTCGACCTGTTGAATATACTAAACAGTTGCAACGTATTTTTGCTGGTAATCCGACTCTTACTTTGGCCGAAATGGCCGCTAAGATTGCTAAGAGTGGAGCGTGGGTCAGTCAGCGTTTGAATCTTCTTAAGCTGGAAAAGTCAGTGCAGCTTTTGGTTGATGATGGCAAAATCACAGTTTCAAACGCTGTAGCATTGGCTAAACTTCCGCCGGAAGAGCAGCTTAATTACCTCGATCAGGCCATGGCGATGAGTTCCGAGGAGTTCGTACCTGTTGCACAGGCACGTACTAAGGAATTACGAGACGCCGCCCGTCAAGGTCGTGTAGCTACGAAGACTGAATTTGAGCCTCTTCCGCGACTGCAAAAGATGTCAGCGTTGAAGAGTGAGTACGAGCGTCCTGCTATCGGTCCCGAATTGTGTAAGAAGCACAAGGTCAAGACCGGTCCCGAGGGTTTCGCCCTCGCGATTGCTTGGGGTCTTACTCTTGATCCCACGAATGTCGAAATTCGTAAGGCTCAAGATGTTGAGAAGAAGGCGCAGTTAGAGGACGAAAAGAAGAAGCGTGCTGCTGAACGTGCGCAGAAGAAGGCCAACGAATCCGCTAAGCTCGCCGCAAAGGCGATGGAGACCGCTGGTCTAGCTAAGTGATGTCATCTTCCCCGGGCGCAGACTCACTCACAGGGATGTGAGTGAGCCTTTTTTAATTTAGAAAGGAAAAACGTATGAAGATTTGGAGTTGTAAGATCGGTGAAGTAGCTGCTGATAAGCTTCCGAGTGGGGCCGATTCGCCATTGCGAACAGCCGTGGAGGAAGCCTATCAAAAATTAACAGGCCAAGAGGCGGATTTTTGTTTCTCCGGCTGGGGCGCTGAATTAGATGAAACTGAACGAAAAGTTGTAAATCAAGAGTGTGATTTTTAAGAATAATATTGATACCAAATCCCTAAAATCAACCCTGAGAACTAAACATGTCCGAAGGCACTCTCGTCCCACAAGATATTGTTGGTGGTGAATTAACCCCAGAAGGAACATTTGATTCTATTGTTTCTGGTGGCGATTATCTTCCTGCTCTCCGCCTTTTTGGTTCTAAATCAGATGCTTGTGCTGAAGGTAAAATCGGTATTGGCCATTACGGATTGGTTAGGGATGATGTAATTACTGATCTAGGACCTGAAATTGATGTTGTAATCATTTCATGGCGTCCGAAAGCAGTACGAACAGGTGATGATTTTCTTATTGATTATCACCCTGAAATTATTAATGGCCAAATCACTAATCTAATTTTCAAGCAAATTGTAGATTCGGCTGGTAAGAAAGATAGTGGTTGTATGTATGGTCCTGAGTATTTAGTTTGGATACCAAGTGCAAATACATTTGCTCTTTTACATATGAATAGCAAAACAAATCGTCGTGAAGCTCGAAATATGAAGCCTTTGCACGGGAAAGCCGCTACACTTAAATGCCGTTTGATCGAACAGGGAAAATACAAGTGGCACGGTATTGTTACTATTGGTTGTTCTGCTGCACTTGAAATGCCGCCTGAGGATGAAGTGCGTGAACAATGGGCTAAGTTTCAAAATCCACCTCGGAATGAAGTGGAAGTAGCCGATGAAGGTGAAGGTGAAGAACGAGCCAGATAATGAACAAAAGATAGCTTTGGAAATTTTCCGTGAAGTATTAACTTGCTAAGAGTAGGTGAAATGGCCAGTCAAACAGGTGTAACCCCATTACTCATGTCCAATATTAGTTGGGCAAACTTCATAAAGAACATCGCAGAGTTGACTGGTCGTTCGCCGACTCGTAGTATTGATAATAGTAACTTGAAACTTAGCGATTATGCTCGGTACTTAGTTACATTAGGAGAATTTCAAAGTGGTAAGCAACAAGCACCGTTAGACATACTTAGAAATAATGACCATCTTTTAAGGTGTTTATTTTTTGGTTTTTTGATTAATGGCTCGTCATCTTTGATTTTTAGAATCATGGAACTTACTGATTTGGATGTTTTAACAGCTAAAGGTGCAGATAAAAGTCGAATAGCAGTTGTTAATGGCAGCTTAAAACAATGGAAAGATGCAATTATTATATGTTTGAGTCAAAAGTTAATTAAAAATTATGAGTTGCGTTGGGTTTTCAACGAGTGCCTTAATTGCTTTTACGCGGCCGGATTGAGAAATATCTTTGACAATTATCGGAAAAAGGGACTAGAAGATCAGACGTATTTATTGGAGTATAAGGGATGAAAGTTTGTAATAAATGTAAGAAAAAGAAGCCGCGGTCTGAATTTCATTTTAATATTAAAAGTAAAGATAACTTATTTTCATATTGTAATGATTGTAAATATGATTCACATTTTGAAAGTCATTTACATTGTCAATTTAATATGACGATTAAACAATATGAAATGATATTGAAATCACAAAACGGAGTTTGTGCTATTTGTGGTCAACCTGAAAAAACTAAATCTAAATACGGTAAGACTAAACAATTATCTATAGATCATAACCATAGGACAAATAAAATTCGCGGTTTACTTTGCGATAAATGCAATCATAGTTTAGGAAATTTTAATGATGATTCTAAATTATTAGAAAAAGCTGCCCTTTACTTAAAAGGACAATTATGCAAGAAAAACAAGTCAAACTAAAGGCGGGTCGCTATAGAGTTCCGGTTACACTTATTTATGACGGCGACCGTATTGCTGTAAAGTTTAAGTATAACAAGCTATTGATTGCTGAAATCAAAGCTATGGAAGGGTCCAAGTATCACGGCTACGATGATCCTACAAAGAAATTCTGGAGTATTGCTAATTCCCACCGTAATGCCTTCCAATTAGCCTACCTTCAAGGACATGATCCTTATTCACGTTTTGATGTTGAAATCATTAAACATGATTATCAACGTCCTCTCTACGAACACCAAAAAGAGTTCTCTGATTTCGTATTAACAGTTCATCAAAGAATTATTGCTGGCGAAATGGGAACTGGTAAGACCCTTGCCGCTATTGAAATCATGGAACGCTCAGGATTCCCCGGTACGGATTGGTGGTACATTGCGCCGAAGTCAGGATTAAAAGCTGTTGAAAGAGAATTTCGTATTTGGAAATCAATGGTCCATCCAAAAATGATGACGTATGAAAAATTAACTAAAACTATGAAAGAATGGACAGATGGCACTAAGGCTCCAAGAGGTGTATTCTTTGACGAATCGGCAAGAGCCAAGAATCCTACAGCCCAGCGATCACAAGCCTGCAAAATATTGGCCGACGGTATTCGTGATGATTACGGTGACGACGGTTATATTGTTCTAATGAGCGGTGCTCCCGCTCCTCGTAGTCCAGCAGATTGGTGGCATCAGTGTGAGATCGCTTGTCCTGGCTTCTTAAAAGAAGGTAGCCAGATGAAATTTAAAAAGCGACTTGCCATTATTGTCGAAAAAGAGTCTGAACGGGCCGGCGGTGTTTATCCGCATCTTGAAGCTTGGCGTGATGACGAGAAGAAATGTAATATTTGTGGCAAGTATTCGGGTGATGAAATTCATAAGACTGATGTTGAAAGCGTAATGACAGATGGTGAAAAACATCACGTATTCAAACAAAGTAAAAATGAAGTAGCTTTTCTTTATGAAAGAATGAAGGGTTTGACATTAGTGAAATTTAAGAAGGATTGTTTAGATCTTCCTGAAAAGCAATACCGTCTCATTGAATTGAAGCCAAGTCAAAAGATAATAAATATCGCTAAAAGTATTCTTTCTACAGCAACAACAACTATTAGCGGTATTACGTTATTAAGAGAGCTAAGTGACGGATTTCAATATCAAAAAGTGGAGGATGGCACTGAAATATGTAAAATTTGTGTCGGTGGTGGAAATATTATTGACCCATTAGATAACTCGGCCCGTGTTGTTTGTGATGGCTGCGGTGGTAAAGGAACTAGGAAAAAGTTTAAAAGAATTGCTGAACAGATCGAATGTCCTAAAGAGGAAGCACTTCGTGATTTGTTAGATGAAATGAATGATGTCGGTAGGATAGTTGTGTATGCCGGCTTCACTGGTTCAGTAGATAGGTGTGTTCAGATTTGTCAGGCTTGTAATTGGAGTACAATTAGAGTCGACGGACGCGGTTGGCAAAATAGTGAGGGACTAGAAGGCGATCCCCTTGACATCTTTCAAGATCAATTAGACAAGTATCCTAGAGTCGCTTTTATTGGTCAACCCGGTGCGGCCGGCATGGGTCTTACCCTTACAGCTAGCCCCGTAATTGTCTATTACAGTAACGACTTTAATTTTGAAAGTAGAATTCAGTCGGAAGATAGAATACATAGACCGGGTATGGATAAAAATCGAGGAGCCACTATTATCGACTTTATCCATTTACCAACGGATACCTTAGTTTTGGACAATCTTTTGAAAAAGCGTAAACTTCAAGCCATGACATTAGGTGAAATGGCAGCGGTATTGAAATGAAATTTGAAAAGATGTCAAAAAGCAAAGGTAATGTTGTTACTGTGGATGAAGTCGTTTGTGGTGTTGCTAGTGTTATTGAAGGATATGAATTTCGTGATGAAAATTTGAAGCTTATTGATTCTGTAAATTGTGTTCGGGGAAAAGATAATTCATATTGGTTATATCGGAAACATGGTGGTAGACCAGTTTTCTTACATTATAAAAATGATCCTGTACCTCCACTTATAATGGGTAAAACGCAACATGAAGATTTTATAATTTACTGGAATAAATTATTAGCTATTTATGAACATATGACAGTGGAACAAGCAATCAATCACTTTAAGGAACATGATGAAACGTAACCCAAAACAAGAAGGCACGAATCTTTTTGACTGTATTCCTCAAGTGGGGCCGTGTCCGAATAATTGTAATCAATGCTTCTATAATCAAAATTTCTATCTCCCAATCGATCAAAATCATTTTCCTATCTTAGAAGAAGTAGGAGATGAAATCGTTCGAGTGAATTCGGGACATGATTCTAATATTCAAAGGAAACGTGTTATCAAAAACACAAAACAATATCCAAAACGTTTCTTCAATACCTCAATAGGTAGATTACAACATTTTCCTGATCCTGTAGTATTTACGGCAAATGCCAGTGAAGAGGAGGTCGCATTTCTACCTCAAGATTTCATGGCTCATGCTTTTGATGATTATGTTTTTGAAAACGTGATGTTTGTGAGATTACGAGTTTCTTCAACTAATCTTTATCACGTAATTCAAGCAGCGGAACAATGGGGTATTAAGCATGTACCAGTTGTTTTAACATTTATGCGGTATTATGATGTTGAAGTAGCTGCAAAACAAAATGATAATTTCTATCAGTATCGAACGCATATTTTAAACCCTTCTTGGTGCCCGACTGAAGAATTCATGGAAACAACATTGCAAATTGTAAGTCAATTTAATCCTCGAATTATGATGTGCGGAACGCCTACGTCTAGTTATTGTAAAGATTGTCTAAATTGTGAAAAATATTATTATTTAACTAAGGAGAGGATGAATAAATGGTAATGTTATTAAAATTATTGATAGGACACGCATTGGCTGATTTTGCATTGCAAAGTCCTACTATGGCGCGGCTTAAAAATCGACACAATGACCCAATTGATATACCAAGTGGTCAAAAGATTGCATCATGTTGGTTTTACTTTTTAACGTCACACGCATTAATACACGGTGGTATTGTGTGGTTAATTATGGGTTATTGGTATTTTGCGGTGGCCGAGATTGTAACTCATTGGTTAATTGATTTTGCTAAATGTGAAAATTGGTTGAATCCACATAAGGATCAATTCTTACATTTTATTTGTAAAGTAGTTTGGATAATGTTATATTTTCAATTAAATTCTTAAAGGAAAATAAATGTCACCACCTAGACTCAGTGAAGAAAAGCGTTTGGCAATTATAGCTGATCTTCAAAACAAATTATCACAGCGAGCTATCGCTAAGAAACACGATGTTAATCAAAGTACAGTTTCTAACGTTAAAAGAGATTTTGTTAAGTCTCCAAGTAATCAACCCGATCCAACGGATAAACGTATCCTTCAATTAGAAGCACAGAATGTTTCTTTGAAAGATGAAATGAATCGCTGCAAGCAGGCTTATAAGGCAGCACAACGTAAGAATAGTGTCTTTGAAGCTTTGGTAGACGAAATGAAAAATATAGTTAAACCGATTCAACAACTTCCTAAAATAACTAGATTGCCTCGGGGAAATAAAGTGATTCAAGAATCAGTAGTTGCGCATCTCAGTGACGAACATGCTGACCAAGAAGTATTACCACATCAAGTAGGTGGTCTTGAACGATATAATTTCCCTATCGCTTTGCGTCGGGCCGAAGAATATGTTGATACTGTTATCAAATTTACACAAAAAACATTAAGTAATTATGAATTTAAGACTCTCTGGATTTTTGCTAACGGAGATCATAGCAGTGGTGAGATTCATAATGCTGTTGAACATTCCCAATATCGAAATTCTTTTCGTAATTCTTTAGCTATCGGTCAGATGCACGCTTTAATGCTTCGTGATTTAGCTCCATATTTTGAAAATATTAAAGTGCTCTATGTTCCTGGTAACCACGGTCGCCGCACTATAAAAAAGGAATATCACAGCGGTGCTTGGAATAATTGGGATTATCTTATTGCTGAAACAGCAAAAATGCACTGTCTTAATATCAAAAACATAGAGTTCATGATTCCGGATTCTTTCTCTATTGGTGTTGAAGTTGAAGGGTGGGGTTTTTACGTTACACATGGCGATGAAATTAGGTCTTGGAATTCGATACCTTTTTATGGTTTAGAACGTAAAACAAGGCGTCTTACTGCCTTAACGGCGACTCAGAATAGAAGGATACATTATTTTTGTTTTGCACATTTCCATAATCCAGCTATGCAAGCTGCTCTTGATGGCGAAACAATTATTAATGGGAGTTGGGTTGCTACAGATCCATACGCGTATGAAAAGCTATCAGTTTTTTCTGAGCCGAGTCAATGGTTACATGGGGTACACCATAATCGTGGAATATCCTGGCGCTTAAATATGCGATTACGGACTCCACGAGAGCACCTCGGACCGAATCGGTACGTAGTAAATTTGGCAAAGGAGATGTGATGAAACTAAAACCACCAAAACTCCATGATAAAGATAGTCGCAATGAAACTAGATATTTAGCACATTGTGCAAATGTTGCACTTATTTTGACACACGCTGATACCGTTGCCCATGCAAAAGCCCGGATTGAAGAGTATCAAAGAACTGTTGGCTTTGTGTACCGAGGAGAAAAAGAAAATGTCTAAAGAACTCTGTCCAAAATGTTATAGTGAACCGAAAGTAGGAGATGGAATTAAAAATCGTATTTGTAAAAATTGTGGTTGGGAAGGTAATCACCGTGAAGTTTTGAGCGAATATACTGTTCAAGATATCAAATTAGACAAAATATGGAGTGATGATGATTTTAATTGCCGGGGTATTATTGTTCCAATGGATGTCGTTGATTTGGTTAGAGATATTGATCGTAATGGTTTACAGTTTCCGATTGCGGTGCAGCCCATTAATGATATTGCTGCTAATTCAGAAGAAACTCATTATGATTTCAGAATCGTTGCAGGACACCGCCGATTCGCTGCATTCAAAATCTTAAAGAAAGATTCTATTCCTGCAATGGTTAAAGTGGGATTATCTGAAATTCAAGCACGATTGTTAAATTTAGGTGAAAATTTGAAACGTCAAGCTCTCAATATTTTGCAAGAAGCATTAGCTATTGAACGACTCCGCGATCTTGGTCTCAATCGGAGGCAAGTTGGTGAGGAGCTTGGGGTTAGTACATCTTGGGTACAAGTTCGTTACAATCTTCTTGATCTTCCTGAAATCATTCAAGAAGAAGCTGCAGCCGGTTTCTTGAATCAATCTCAAATTAAAGAATTATCTGGTCTATTGAATAAAAATGCACAATTTGAAGCTGTTAAAAAGATCAAAGAAGCACGTCTTCGCGGTGAGAAAAGTGTAAGTGTCGGTAAAACACCTGAGCAAGATCCATACAAAAAGAAACGACAACCTAAGAATGTTGTTCAAGAAATGATTAGTCACATAAGTAGCAGTATTGGTTACGGTCTCCACACCCGTACTTTAGCATGGGCAAACGGGGAAATTAGTTCGGCTGACTTGTTTTTTGATATTCAACAGTACGCTGAGGAGCACAATATGGAATATAAAATTCCTCTTACTGGTGCAAAATGATTTTAAGAGTAAATAATAATGAATTGATACTTGTTTCGGAAGATCCAATGGACGCTAAATATTTGGAATCTTTATTTGAGGGATCAATACAAGTTGTAAAAGAAATTGTTCCTATTTGTCGAGGTTTCTGTATTACTGATGATCAAATTATTCGTATTAAACTCACAAAAAAGGAGATAAGTGATGAAGATACTTAGTTATCTATCTATAGTTTGTTTGTTTGGTGGTATTATTGTATGTACTATTTATGGTTATAATTGTAATAGCAGAATTAATGATTTAGAAAATGAAAAGGAATTTGTTGTTACTGAAATTGCCACTGAAATTGAAGCGTTAGAAAATGTGCAAAAGCAGCAAAACGAACAAATTCAATTATCTACAACAATTCAACAATTGAGTTCTATTTTACAATCTACAGAATTAGGTAATAAAGAGTTGGCTGACGCTTTAGGTGAAATTGTTATAGAAAATGGATTACTTAAAATTGATTTACGCAGACTCAATATTTTAATTAGCGGATTGTTGAGAGAAAATGCAATTTTGAAGAGACAACTTAAAAATAAAAGCACCTAAGGAGCAACTATGATTTTCAACAAGCCAATACGACGATTCACTTTGTTTCTACGACGTTTTAAGGCCCTTGAGTGGAATGAAAATGATTGTTTACGTTATACTACATGGTGGCAATGGGGTGCGCGACATTTTCGTATTCGTAGCCGGTTAATTGAACGACCTTATTTTTCAGATTGGGAAGCACTTCAAGATCGAGTTGCTTTGAAGGATTTGGATGCACTTTTAATTTATCGTCTTATTGAAAGAACTAATAATTTTGATCTTGAAAAGTGTTATAATCAAACAGTCACTGAAACTAGAAATAAGTACCAGGTATGATTGATATTGTACTTTGGCACGGTTATCCACATGAAGTTTGGGGTCAAAGGCTCTTCGCATTTGGTATCCATCTTCTGACAGGTCCGGTCACACATTGTTCTTTATTGTTAGGACCAGAAATTTACTGTACACCTGCTCTTTTGGAAGCTATGCCTCACGGAGTAGAACTACATAGTAACTTTGTTCGAGTTGCTAATATGGAATTAGACGGTTGGAGTGAGTGCGTAGTTTTGAAATTAAAGAAACGTGATTTTGATATTAATCTTGTTAAGGCATGGTTAAAAAATAGAATTGGATTACAATATAATTTAACGGGTTCGATACGTTTAGGTTTGAGTAAAATATTTGGAAGATGGTTAATCCAGAAAACTGATATGGATTATGGATATTTTTGTTCAGAACTTTGTGCTGAATTTGTTAATGATTTTGTAATGGATACCGAGAATCCTGGTTCCTACACACCGGGAGACTTAATTGATTTGGGAATTTATACGAATTATGAAGTAGTGAAAAACGGAAAAGGTAAGATTGTAAAGAAACTACCTATTTTTAGGGAGGTTTAACAATCGGCCAGGTGGCGGAATAGGTAGACGCTTGGGATTTAAAATCCCATGTCCAATGAGGCGTGCGGGTTCGAGTCCCGCCCTGGCTACTAAGGAGAAACAATGCTTCTAATAAATATTACACTTGGAATTATAGTGTCTATACTTATTAGTATATTATTAACAATTTTCATCGGTAAACTTTTTGGAGCATAAACAATGAGTAAACGCTGTCCACAATGTAATGCGATTGTAGAGTTTGCACAAGCTGATTATCGGATTTGTGATAATTGCGGTTGGCAAGGTAGTTGGACAGAATTAATTGATGATAGGGAAATACCATTGAAACAATTTACGATTAATAAAGTATTAGCTGAAGCAATTATTGATATGGAAAATATAAGTTTTAGTGAAAGTTTAGGTTCAAAAACATACGAAGGATGTGAGGAATGGCGTAAATTTGTATTATCTGTTGCAAAGAAATTTAATCTTCAGAATTTATTCGATGACCCGCAGTTGAGGGAATCATGCTAACCTGGGAAACTTTAATTAAACGTATTGAAAATGATAATGTGAGTGACGATCTTCAATTGATTGCTCAACTACTTTCTGAATTAAAATACACTTATTTGCATACAAAAGTGAAAGTTATATTTGATAGATCGCGACAACGAGCACTTGATTACTCAACCGCACACTATAAACATTTAACTAAATGATAACTTTTGATACTGAAACAGTAGGTTTCCACGGTTTTATTGTCTTGTTGCAATATGCGCAGGATGATGGCGAAATCAAGATGTGGCATGTTTGGAAGGAACCAATAAATGAAACCTTGGAATTAATAGAATGGATCGCTAATCAAGAAGTTTGTGGTTTTAATTTAGCGTTTGACTGGTTCCATCTTGCTAAATGTTATACTACTTTCACACTGCTCCTTGATTCATTAGGGCCGGACGCTATTCCTGAAGATCATATCGATGAAGTAGCTGTTGCGGAAGAGCAGGCAAGATTCCTAGATTTCTGTATCAAACCGAAAGCCGCAATAGATATTATGCTTCATGCGCGGAAAGGCCCGTATCAATCATTAATGGCTCGGAAGAATGTTCGAGTAAAAAGAATTCCAACTTTATTAGCTGAGGCGGTAAGATCAGAATTAGAAAAACGTATTGAATTAGACGGCATTTATTTTGCTAAACGTAAAGATCCAAATGCCTCACAATGGGAAGTCAAAGAAAGTAAAGATAAAGATGGAAATATTGATCCTAATTTTAGAGATATTGTTTTAACATTCCATGCGTCCGGTCAATTAAAAGAACTGGCAAGACACGCTTTGAAAATCGAGGATGATTTAATTTTAAAATTTACGGATATTGGCGTAAATCCACACTGGAAACCTGTTGAATTAGGATATGCACCTTTCGCTTTAGCGATTGGTAAGCCTGGGAATTGGAAAGGTGCTTGGCCTGAAGTGATTAGGCATTATATTTCACATTGGTTTTATAATCCGTTAGCACGAAAATATGCGAGTGATGACGTTAAATGGACTTGTGAGTTATATAAGTATTTCGATTCTCCACCTCCAGGTGATGATGATAGCGAATTAGCGTGCATGGTCGGTGCTGCTCGGTGGCGAGGTTTTAATATTGATATTAGTAAAATTGAAAAATTAAGGGACGATATTGTAAAGCGAACTGGTAAAATTCCAACGGCACCAGTGCAAGCTAAAATTTATATTGAAGAAAAAATGGATAATACGGAAAAGATTGCTTTGATTAAAGGTACGGCAGCGATGATTTTGGAAGCAATAGCAGGTACAGCGGATAAAAATTGGGAAAACGGTTGGATTAATGAAGATGGTACACCGCATCTTGCTGCTATTCGAGCTAAAGAAGTGTTGCAAGAGCGTCGAAGTCTTAAAGAAAAAGAAAATTATGACAAATTACTATTAGCCAAACATTTTCATGCTTCTTTCAATGTTATTGGGGCATTATCAACACGAATGTCTGGTAGGGATAAATTAAATGCCCAAGGTATCAAAGCTAAGAAATATGTCCGTGAGTGTTTTCCTTTAGCCGATTTTGACAATGGTTTTGTATTATCGGGTGGAGATTTTGTTTCATTCGAAGTTGTTTTAGCTGACGCAGTTTATGACGATCCAAAATTAAGGGAAGATTTATTGGCGGGTAAAAGTATCCATGGTTTATTCGCTGAGCAACTTTTCAAAGTTGACTATAATACAATTATGGCGACTAAAGGTTCAAGTAATTTTTATACTGACGGTAAGCGTGGCATCTTTAGTCAATTATATGGTGGTAACGAATTTACTATTAGCGAACGATTAGGGGTAGATATGGAAACTGCTACTAGAGCTAGTGAGAGTTTTATGGACAGATACTTAGGTATTCGTAAAGCCAGACAAAAAATTAATAATCGTTTCTGTTCAATGCGCCAACCGGGCGGAATCGGTACTGCCGTTGAGTGGCATGATCCTGCCGAATATGCTGAATCATTATTAGGGTTTAGACGTTATTTTACTCTTGAAAATCGTATTTGTAAAGAACTATTCAACTTAGCCAATGAACCGCCTCAAAATTGGAAAAATGTTCGGATCAAAGTAAAGCGTCGAGATAGATTACAAACTGCAAGTGGAGCGTGTATGTCCGCTTTATTTGCAGCAGCATTTAATATCCAGTCTCAAAGTATGCGACAAGCTGCTAATCACGAAATTCAGTCGTCCGGAGCCGGAATTACGAAAAACGTGCAGCGAAAAATATGGAATCTACAGCCTTGTGGCGCGCACCCTTGGCGTGTTCGGACAATGAATGTCCATGACGAAATTCATGTTGTTACTAAACCGGAATGTGTAAATCAAATTGCGGAAGTTGTTAATGTAACGGTCGAATCATTTAGAGGTAAGGTGCCTTTGATCGAAATTGAATGGAATAAAGTAGAAAAAAGTTGGGCGGACAAATGACTTTTAAAAAGTGTATAAAATGTAATAAAGTTAAGCCAACCAGTGAGTTTTATCGGGCTAATAAAACTAAAGATGGATTTGGTCTTTATTGTGAAAGTTGTAACAATATACTTATTTTTGGAGAAGTAATTCGGAAATTTTATGTAGAAGTCAATAAATAAAGGAAACATCCATGAAAGAACTTTTTCAATATTCAGCTAAGGAGATACAAAATAGGCACCATAAATTAGTATTAAATTATAGGGCTCAAGATCGAATTTTTCAAAGTGTCGCATTCAAAGAAGCATGGAAGCGTACTAATGAGGATGAGCGAAAATATATTTTAAATTTCTTTAATGACCCTAATTCATATAAATTGAAAAGGTGGGTATTAAAAATAATGGTAGGCGGTCTTGAGCAGTATCCAATGGGTGTACTTCGACAAATAGCTAGTTATAGCGGGGTTAAGAACTATAGTCGAATGTCGAAAACTCAACTTTTAACTATTTTAACTTTGAAAGGCGTAACTAATGGTAGCGAAAACGTCTAACGAGTCAATAAGTGATTTACTTAATAGTATGCGATCTTTATTAATTGTTGCAGGAGTACCAAGAGAACAAATCCAAATTCGAGCAAATAAACCACAAATTCAAACAATAGCCAAAGCATTTGATTGGTTACACGATCTTAAAATGTCACCTGAATATATTGCATTATTTAAGGTTAGAAATTTGTTACCGGAATCAATGTGGGAAAAATATGAACTTCTTGATATTGAGGGATTACGGGAACAGGAATTGTTGAAAGACGCAGGTAAAAAAGTATTAAAATTATGGAAAACTAAACGCCCCACCGTACTCAATAAAAAGAAAAAGCGTCCAGAAACCGACAATTATAAACGAATGACAATGCACCAAACTCCTATTGCTGATCGATGATACCCTGGTCGAACATAACAAAACATTTACCTATGGAGTAAAAATGACAAGAAAAAGTAAAATTACGAAAAGAGAATTGGCGGCAACTCTTAGGGAAAGTATTTTTGCTCCCAATAAGCCGGGCCCATTAAAAGTAATTATGGATGTTGGTGGATCGTATTATTATAGGCAAAGAGCCTTAGAATTGGTTACTTTGAGTTTAGAATCACCAACTGAAGAACAGTGTGTATATTATTTAGAGCAAGCTATTACTCTTTTGGCAGTGGCCAAGCATATTATTCGTTCAAAAGATAATATGAAAGGTAAACTTACTCAAAAGCAAGTAAATACAGTTATGGATAAGAGAATGGATAAAATAGTGGAAGAAAAATTAATTGACGCACCGGAGGGAGAATCAAAAGATTATTCTAAAGAAGAAGAAAAACTAGTGATTGGAAGATCAAAAATACCGGGTGACCCATTCTAATGGATACAAAAAAGATACATGATCGTCAACAAGGGCCTGAAGCCAAGATTCAAGCGGCCATTATTAAAATGCTTCGGGAACGTGGTTGGTTTGTTAAACCAACACACGGTAATATGTATCAACATGGTTTACCTGATTTGTATATTGCTAAAAGACGTTATGGTTCGCGGTGGGTAGAGGTCAAGAATCTTGAATCCTTTAAGTTTACACCCGCACAGTGGGAAGATTTTCCTCGTATGATAGCTGAAGGCGTTGGTATTTGGGTACTGGTTGCAGCCACTGAAGAAGAATATCAGAAACTTTTTCAAAAACCTAACCTTTGGATTTATATGGGGGGATTTCACAGATGAATAAAACTTTTGTAATCATTAAACCGGACGCTATTGATCGTAGTCTTGTTGGTCGAATTATTGGTCGTTTTGAAGATATGGGTCTTCGTATTGCACGTATCGAAAAACGACGGAAAAATACATATTGGTGTAGGCAACATTATTCGCATATTATTGGCACTGGACAATATGAAAAAATTTATAGTAATTTAGAAATTTCAATGGTATGTGATTTTACTATTGGTATTGTTTTAACTGGTGAGCATGCTATTGAAAGAATAAGGAGAATGGTCGGAGCAACTAATGCTTTGGAAGCTGAACTAGGTACAATACGTGGTGATTGGGGTAAGTTTTCTGGTCCTTTCAATTTAGTTCATGCTTCTGATTCCGTGGAAACAGTAGAAAAGGAAATTGCACTTTATTTTGATAAGGAGACAGATCAATAGTGATTTTAACAGCAGATGATAAGCACCGATTCTTGGCTTACGTTTTTAATAGAAGTCCAAATGATTGTTGGGAATGGCTTGGTGGTGTTAGTTATGATGGTTATGGTCGTTTTAAATTAAATGGTAAAATGGCGTACGCTCATCGTATTGCATATTACTTAGAATATGGTATTGATCCTGGTAATTTGTTAGTTTGCCATCGTTGTGATACGCCTGAATGTTGTAATCCTAAGCATTTATTTTTAGGTACACAGAGTGACAATATGTATGATTGCAGTGAAAAAGATCGATTAAATAAAAATCGACATGGTGAGAAAAACGGTAGAGTAAAATTAACAAAGAAAAATGTTATTGAAATCAAACGATTATTATATTTAGGTTTAATGCAAACTTTAATTGCAGAAATGTTTGGTGTAGCACCATCAACAATTTCATCTATTAAAAATAAAAGAAATTGGAGTACCATTTAATGAGTATCGCCGAATATATCGACCACACAAATCTCAAACCTACAGCGACACACAGTGATATTGTTAAATTGTGTGACGAAGCTCGGGATTATGGTTTCCGCGGTATTTGTATTAATCCTTGTTGGGTTAGCGTCACAGAAAAAGAGTTAAAAGATATTGAAATTGTTACTGTAATTGGTTTTCCACTAGGTGCTAATTGTGTTGAAACTAAAATATTTGAAGTAGAAGTCGCAACTGTGAATGGCGCCACTGAAATTGATGTGGTCTGGAATCTTGGGGCTTTCAAAAATAGAAAATATTTACAAGTTGTAGAGGAACTTGTAAAAATTGTAGATATAGCTATGGTTCCAGTTAAGGTTATTGTGGAAGCGTGTTACTTAGATGAAAGTGAACTTATCAAGGCTTATCAAATTGTAAAAGATAGTGGTGCTGATTACATTAAAACATCAACAGGATTCGGTCCACAAGGGGCCACACATCTTGCTGTTGCAACTTGGAAAAAATTAGGTGATTTGAAAAAAATAGGTGATTTGAAAATCAAAGCTGCTGGCGGTATTAGAATGTATCAATCAGCTAAAGAATTCATTAGAATTGGTGCCGATGTTCTCGGTACAAGTCATGGTGTTTTAATGGTTCAAGAGGAAAAGAATCAGGGTAATTTATTGGTTAAAACGCGACATTTCCCTGATGCGTATAAAGGGCATCAATACCATGAGCTTGATAGTGAAGGTTTAAGTGGTGGTCAAAGTATTTTTACGCCTAAGGAGGAATAATGCCGGTTCAAAACTGTAGAAAAGACGGAAAACCAGGTAAACGATGGGGTATACATGGAAAATGTTATACTTATACTCCTAATGACAAAGCAAGTCGATTAAGCGCAATTGGGAAAGCGTTAAAACAAGGTGCCGCAATTAGGGCACAGGGAAGAAAATGATGAAACTCTATAAAATTATAATTTTTGCTATTTTGATTTGGATAGGAATATTTTTAAGTTGTGGTCTTATGATAAAATTGTTTGGATGATAATTGCAGGTTTAATTTTGATATTAATTATCTATATTCACAACCAAATTTCAGGAGACAAATTATGAGTACAACAGTTGGAGTTTTTGTTGATACTTCTGATCTTTACCATAGAATTAGACGGAAGTTTAATGGGAAACTTTGTTATGATTCGTATTATGAGAAAGTCGCGGAACTAGGTACGGTACAACAAGCATTTGCTTATGGTATACAAACTGATAATGAAGCTGGTGGTTTTATTACTTGTCTCAAAATGGCTGGTTTTGATGTCCGATTTAAGCGTCCTAGAACCATGAAAATTGGTGATCGTGAAATTAAAAGATGTGACTGGGGTATTGGAATTACGATAGATATAGTTAAGACAATTAACCATCTAAATTTAATTGTATTAGGTACTTCAAATCCTGATTTCATTCCATTAATTCGATGGATCAAAGATCAAGGTGTTAAAATCACAATTTTGGCGAGTTGTATTCCAAAAAGTTTAAAGGATGTGGCCGATAATGTTATTGAAATTGATGAGGAATTTTTAGAGTTAGATGGTTTTGAAGAGAGTGATGGCGTTGAGTAAAATGGCTAGTACAGATATTAACGGTAGTATGATCGTAATTCTTACAAAAGATGAAGCATTGAGTGTTTATTATCGTCTTAGGCACTTTACTCCGGTATTAAATGATATAGAAGAAACTTTACTTCGTAAAATTATCCGCGACTTAAAATTAGAGGAGAAAGATATGGAAGTACATCCAGATTTCAAGTCGAGGCGCGGTACTTGGCGGTTGTCAAATGAACAATTGACTATAAAAGTAGAAGTTGATTCTGACAACAATATCCAGTCAGTTGCTTCAGTGGCTCACCGATTTGTTGGTCAATCATTAAATAATTTAGTACAGTGGATGGATCGTATTAGTAAAACGGATATTGTGTTACTGAGAAAGGTGAAAGAAGATGAATGATCCTCAAATCAAAGAATATTGTATTAGTATATTTAAGCTACTAAAACATTGTTTACAATGTAATATTGAGCCAAGGAAAATGATTCCAGCTATTGATAAAGCCATTAAACACCTAGAGGAGAATAAAGGGGATGGAACCACTTAAAATAGTTTTGACATTAAATGATAAACAACGTTTCTGGACTTATGTCATAAGAAAAGAAGCAAAGGATTGTTGGTTATGGATTGGTTGTGTAAATGGTCTAAGTTATGGGCGATTTAATTTAAACGGTAAAATTCTGTTAGCCCATCGTGTAGTTTATTATTTAAAATACGGTATTGATCCTAATGAATTATGTGTTTGCCATCATTGTGATGTACCTGGATGTTGTAATCCTGGACACTTATTTCTTGGGACTAGAGAAGATAATACAGAAGATGCTGTTAAGAAAGGTCGTAAAAATCGCAAATTAACAAATAAAAATGTTCAAGAAATTCGACGCTTACTATATTTATCTGTACCACAAATTGATATTGCTAAACAATTTAATGTCACTCCAACAACAATTTATGAAATCAAAACAAGGAGGACTCATTTTGTACGTCAATCCTGATTACAAAACGAAAAAAGCCTTGAAACTTGCAGTTGAAGTTGGCGATATTGTTACTGTTTATCAACCTAATAATATATTCAATGTCGAGCCACCGACAGACGGGGTAGCCACGGTAGAAGGACCACACTATCCGAAACCACATAAATGGTATGCTCAGGTTACTTTGAAAGACGGTAAAGTCGTTAAGGTGAAATAATGCAACTACAACGACAGTTAAATGACTGGAGTTGCGTCTTGGCCGCGGTGGCCATGGTTTTTAATGCGGATCAACGAAAATTGATTAAGGAAATTGGACATGACGGTAGTGAGATTGTTTTACCAACGCTCCCAGAACCGGCCCGGAGACGCGGTTTTCATCTTCAAGAATTAATTGATTGTGTAGTTAGGCGCGAATTTGCGGTAACACCAATAGAAGTATTACCTTATTCGACTCCTGACGGAAAATCTGATTTTCCAATTAATTTTCAAGTTAGTCATGAAGAACGATTACTTAGACATATGCACAATACTAGAGGCGTTATAACAGGTCTCGGGAAAAAATGGCGACACGCGGTGGCTTGGGATGGTAAACAAATTTATGATCCACATGGTTTAATTTATCCATTTCGTGATATCAAAATCAAAATTGATTGCTATTGGCGTTTTGATAAGATGTTAGGTTTTTGACAAAATCAAATCAAAATAATTTCTACGCGCGACGCGCGGAATATAAGGATTCGCGCGTCGCGTATTAAATAGGGCCATGTTGCTTAGTTACCCTTTTAATAGTGTATAAAATTAATTTCAAAATCATAATTGACGAAATCAAATCAATTTGGAAAATCTTTTTATTCCACTTGACTTTTACGCAAAAGTATGCTATACTTGAGTGGGCAACCTATGGCTTCGATATCATCCAATGATTTGATTCCGGGAGCATGAAAATGGAATATGATTCTAAAATCGGCCGATTGTTTATCGGAAAAGAATCGGGAACCTGGAAGATCGCAGTAGAAGGTTCTGATTTTATTATCACGGACCAATGTCCAGTTCACTCTGTTTTAAGACGCGGCCACGATATAGGTCGTAAGGCTAAAGTTAGGATTATAAGTGAAACATACGCTGAACTACTGAGAGTGTATAGGAGGCAAACATGATTCTAAAATCAATATTTCGGTTACTTTTCCCGGAAAAGTGTCCACATTGTCGGAGTGAGGACATACGAGCAGTAGCCGGTAACTTTGATGGTGATACACTGTATTATTGTCAAAAGTGTCAACAAAGCTTTGCTATTAAGGAAAAAGCATGAAATGGATTTATTGGGATAATTCGGAGTGTTGGCACAGCAAGAAAATTGTCGAAATTAGTGGTCCTAATCTTGACATAATTGAAGCAGATGCAATTTTCCAAACAACTACTCAGACCGATCCCGCAAAACGACCTTATATCAGTGTTGAGGAGAAATCATGATTTCACAATCATTGTATCGTGTCCTGTGTAAATTATTAATCAAGTATTTGGACACTCGAGAAGTTTTGCTCTCGAATTGCATAACTGGAGAACAAAACACTTTTGCTAAGCCGTATGTTCTCGTCATTCATCGACCAAGTGGGCGGGGATTCTATTTGAATCGGAACTATAGACACATTATCGACGTAATGTGTTGTCGAGATCCCAAGAGTCCTGTCGAAGTAGAATGTAACCATCTTTGTGCGTGTTCCAATATGCCTGAGTGGGCAATGGCCGAAAAGTCACATGAGTTTACCACTTTCTGGCTTTTTAAGGAGTAACTATGATTACACAATCATTTTATCTTGATTTACAGGTAATGGCGACCGCGTTTTTGGCGGAACGTCGAGATGTTTTTGTTGATGAGGAAGTCAGAAGTTTCCTTCGTCCATGTGTCTTCATTATTCATCGACCATCAAAACAGGGATTCTACTTGGATCAGCACCATAAACATATTATTGATGTAAAGGACTGCCAAGAGCCTAAGGACCCTGTTGAAGTAAAAAGAGAACATCTTTGTAAGTCTCCTAATCCACCGGGTTGGGTTCGCATGCTTTTTCAATCAGATGAGTTTGACACTTTCCGGCTTTTCTAGGAGAGAGACTATGGTTACATGTAGCAAATGTCAAAGCGACAAAGTCCGTCCTATTGGACCTGATTACAGCGATTTCATAATATATCGTTGTTCAGATTGTGGCCGTGACTCCATTATTTGGAGGGCAAAGACTCACTCACTTGATTCTTTTCCCGCACAATTCTGGTGTATTCTAGGTGTTGAATGTGTAAGACATTCAAATACACCACCGCAATCAATTGAACAAGCTCTTTGGCAAATGTCGGGTGACGATTGGACTAAAATGGTCGAAAGTCTGTTCGCCAATACCTATCAATTGTCATCAACAGTAGGTGTCGAACAAATTATGGATATTATCAAGAAGACAAACACCTGCACCAACCTTGATTTTCCAGTTGAGGTTTGGATCAACAAAGATTTCAAAATCAAGGTGTATAAATGAAAATCCACGCACCGCTCTGTATCACAAGTCGCCTTCTGCCAGGTTGCAGAATCGGGGGAGTGGAAATCTCGATTGAATATGCTTATATTAAAAATAGTCGGCAAGCCTACCGCTATTTTATTGATGGCGTTACTGAATGTGGTTTCCGTAGTACGGACTTACAATCCGGCGCCAGGGGCGGCACACTCCAAAAAGGTTTGGAAACTTTACTTGGATTTTTAGGTGCTTTTGCCGAGGCTGTTGCTTATCAGCCACAAACTGGGCAAGAGTTGGAAAATGCTAATTTATTCCCGGCTGAATTAGAAGATTGGGCAATTGAAAATGTTGATGAAATCAGTATGATGGAATCAGAATTGCAAGAGCGACAACTAATTGAGGAGTAATCATGAATGAATATTGTCGCCGCCACGGACGTGGAAACCCTATTGTGATTAAGCCAAGATTCTTGCCACGAGGTTTCAGATTCCTAGAGCCTAATGAGGAGGTGGAAAAAGGCGATTGGTACTGGTCCCACACACATAAGTGTTATCTTCGAGTAACGACAAACCGTGCGCAGTTAGCTGAGGAAACTGTTCCTTTTATTAGGAGAAAATGATGCCTAATATAACACCAACGTACACGCCAACAGGTTGGCGCCCACTTTTGAAACTCGAATTAGTGGAAATTGGTGATTGGTTTTGGGCAGTTGATTGTTATCTTCCAGTATTGCTAGGATCAAAACTGGCGGACAAAGATAGTTATTATGTCCGAAAACTGGTTGGCCAACATTCGCGAGGGAAATGGTAATGATCAAAAAAGCCGATGTTTTTGTTCAAGAGTTCATGGAAGTTTTTGATGCAAATAAAACGACGGGTGAAAAAGCCGCGGTCATTACAGCCGTAATCTTCATTTGTCAGCGTCTCATTGAAGAGATTAAAGAGATTGCTGATATGCGGAGAGCCGAAAGTGTTATAGCATTGGAAGCTATTGTCAAGGAGCAGGATCGAAAATGGAAAGCCGTCGTCCGACGATTGGACCCGGATAAGTTACCCCTAGTACCGGAACCCGAAGCTTTCCAAATAGTTTGGGGTCAGTACAAACATATGGCGAAACGCAAATGATATCACCACGAAGTATGACCTTTGATTTTAGCATCAGTTGCAAATCAATCAAAGGTATCATGGCTTATTTACAAAAACATGACCCGGATTGTTGGGGTCTACGTTTCCAAGGCGAGGGTTGGTATTTTGGTGGCGGAGACACTTTATTACTTGTAAGTGTAGACGATCAATGGGAATTATTTGGTTGGACAGATCGTGATCCGCGACCCATCTTACAAGAACTGTTATGTTTGGAGAACCATTATGGTTAATCGAGAAGGCTACAATCAAAAATTCCAAGAAATGTTGGATCGGGGTGTTCAGGTCGACGATGTTCTAATTTGTGATGAAGGGGCTCGGCCGCGGCCTCATTTTGTTACTAAAAGACTTTGTGTTCGTGTTCTTCCGTGGTGTAGTATTGATGGCACCGGACCTCGCTATTTCATACATGGACTTCAAAAAGGGCTCGTTGCCTATGTTCCAGAGTTTGTTCAAGATTCAGACAATACGGAAGTAATACAACCCGGAACCAAATTTCGAGTAATCAGGAAGTTTGATTCCAGTATCATTTTACAGGAGGTAAATTGATGCTTAATTATCGTTGGTGTACCTCCGGAACATTGAAACAAATCGGTGAAGACCTCGCTTCTCATCGTTTTGATGCGTGGGTTTTTCCAATCATTTCACAAGGTCAGGGCTGGTATCGCTGGGCCGGCGGCACTTACTTAATGGTTGGTATTGGCGAAAACAATTGGCAACTTTACTATTGGGATAAGGATGATCCTCGTCCGTTTCTTCGCACCGTAGTTACATTGGAGGGATTTGATGGTTAATCTTTTTGGACAACTTGATGATATTGATCGTGAAGCTATACGAGAAGGCTCTGCAATTTCTCGTCTCCAAAATCACAGAAACAAAATAGGGGTAGATGAAGCAAGAAAAAATAGAAAAAGAACAGGCAAAAGAAAAAAGGAAAAAGAAATAGATATTCTACGGATTCTAAACATCATCCAAGGAAAATAATGAAAGAACATCGAACGAAACAACCAAGAGACAATCAGGCTTGTTACTACCCTCTAGTAACTGGCGCTGATTTATCGGTTCGTACCGATTCTGAAAAATTAGAATTACTAAAAAAGGTAAGAGAAGGAGATAAAGTTGCAATTGATAAAATGATTTTTAGTCATATTCTTTTAGCGCTTTCAATAACAAATCGTTATAAAGGAACACGCGGATTAAATTCTTATGGCCATGATTTAAGTAGCGCAGCTATAGTGGGAGTTGTCACAGCAGTTAATCAAATTGCAAAAGGAAAAATGATTAATCATGATAATGTAACAGGTTATATTGTAATATATGTTCGTCAATTTATTGCTGACGCCATTAATCATTACCCTACTATTTATACACCACGAAGAAAGAATAATGAAATAGTTAAACCTCTTTCTGATTCGTTATCGAGAAGAGACTCTCAATCAAGTATTCAAGAATTAGAAACTTGGGACTTGATTGATAGTCTTACAGATAATGAGACAGAAAAGAAAATTTTGAAATTAAGGGAGGAGGGTTATACTGATGACGAGGTAGGGAATCTGGTCGGATTATCCCGATCACAAGTTTTTCGGATTCGTCACGATTTGTTTCAACGCTATCAAAGGAGAGTGAAAAATGGCTAAAATCGATGATTATAAGGATGATGCTTCTATTCGTGCTCAGGAGATTGACAATATGCTTGCAGATGATGATTTTGACGACAAGATTGCAGACGATGACAAGCTTCAGGACGCGGAGACTGAGGACTCCTTAACCGCAGATACAGAGCGGTTTCCTGCAATCGAGGAAGTAATTTACAGTGACCCGGCAACAGAAAAAGTTGCAAGAGAAATCCATGAGGAACAAAGAAGGCGAATTGATTTTCAAAACGAACTGAAGGAGAGAATGCTTCAAAGTGAATTGGTTGATGTGCCTGTTCGTTGTTTTGCTAAAACTATTTTTTCTAACCACGAGGAGAGTGTGATGACAGAGGTCGAATCGCGAGACGTTGAAGAAGGTAAGCGTGAATGGAGTGCGGAATACGATTATTTTATCAATAATCCGCCAAAGGAAGGCGATGTCCTCACTGCTGCAGAATCTGGGGCTCAGGTTTTGTTGGTGGTAGAATTGGTAGAAGGTAATCCGCCGTTTATTTACGGTCGAGCCTACATTCCAGAAATTGTAGGATCGCCTTTGGGCTGGTATCTTCAAAGTGCCACCACGCAAAACTATATCGGCTGGAAAACCATCCTGCTACCGCGGGCTCGGACTGAATTGATTCGGAAATTCGGTCTTCAGGGTGAGACGATGGAAGTCGAATCACTTAGGGTGGTTCGAATAAGTCAAAGTGGAAGATCACTGCTTTGCGAGGTTAATAAGTACGGTGATGAGGTCAAGGCTTCTGATGAGGTGGTCAAGGATGAGGTGGTCAAGGATGAGGTTTCCGAGATTCCTAAAGCCTCACCGTATGAAGAGGATACTTCGGATGATCAGCAGGCACCTCAGGTACCTGCTGATGACGCTCTTGAGACTGCAGGTAAAGGTATCGAGGAAGATGCCGTCCTTGAGGTTACTAACGACGAACTGAAGTAACGCGCCGAAGTAACGGGTTGGAGTGTTTATTGCTGGATGCGAGTTTGGGGACACGGAAGTCCTTGTGGCATCTAAGAACCAGGAGTAACAAATGCGTTGCGACCAATTTTTCGGTTTACCGCCTGCCGCCATAGACTTTCTCAAGAAACATGAAGTTTCTAGGGAAGTCTGTACGCATTGCGAGCGTCCATTTCCAAGAGTTTTGAAAATCATTAGTTATTATGTAGGGATGTTTGGGGATCATTATCCTTACTATCGCCATCAGCTTAAAGATGAAAGCGTTGCTGATGAATACGTCCAATCAGAAGCTTGGAGTAGTGGTCCTTGTTTCTTTTTAGGGTTGAAAGTTTCTAACGGTCAAACTTTCGAGTGGCCACAATCTGAAATTGACAACGCATAAGGAGACCTAATGTTCATAGTTACACGAACACCGATAAGATCGTGTCCTAGAAGATGGATTGCCGCTTGGTTTTGGATACTTGATAATTTAATCAGTATCTTGACTCTGGAGTTTTTGTACACCAGTTTCGGGGTATGGTGTGATAGCGGTAATTTTGAAATCCGTATGGAAGTACCATTAAGATTTCGGGTACGAATAAGGTGGTGGTTCAACGAATTTGAAATGATTTTGTGGGAATTGGTTACAATCGTAACGTTAGGTCGATTAGTTATAATCCGATTTTAGGAGACCTAATGTTGTTAAAAACATTAATTATAGTTGCGTTTATAATTTGTATAATAATTTGGATAATTTGGTGTATAGATTTCATTATCTTTACCGCGAAAGATTGGAGAAAATGATGCTCGGTATCTACAAAATCACAAAAGGAAAATCTTTTGAGAAGTGGGTTGGTAGCTGGTGTGTTGGCCTCGATTGTTTAGTCGGTATTTTGACTTTGCAGTTTTATTTCTGTGATTTTTCAAACTGGTGGTACGAAGGTGATTTTGATTATGGTAAGGACGCGCCATTGCGCCTTAGAAAAAGGATAATGTGGTGGTTTGCTGATTGCATATCACTTTTAGGAGAAATATTTTCAATTTTAACATTAGGCCGATTTGCCACGATGTTAGGATTACAATTTTGTGCGTGGCAATGTAGGAGGAAAAGATGACTAATTTTAGAAATAGACAAAGAGTAGAAGCGCAGAAGTTAGGGAAATGGCTTTCTAATGTGGCTAAGGAAGATGTCGCCAAAATCAAAAGAGCCTTTCCCAAAGTGATTGTAGGTTTGCCAAAAGCAATCGGCCAACGAAGTGCTGAAAATTTGTATGATCTCGGTCTTGTTGGTCTTTACCTCGGAGAAAAAGAAAATGAGTGATTTTTCGTTTGAAATAACTGAAACCCGCCCGGCTACTAAGAAACGCCCTGCAGTGGCTACAGTTAAGGTTAGTAGTGAATCTAAACTAATCAGATTAGTAGCCACTCTAATGGGCGAAATCGTAATCTTTTACGAGGAGAAAGATGGTGCTTAACTTCATTGAAGGTTGTGTGTTTACCGTGACCGCGATTGTGGCTTTACCTTTTCATTTCCTTTGTAAAGCGATGGCGTTTTTCACCTATGTACTTTACATGGGTTTCAAGGAAGGTTGGAAAAAGGGAGTAGACCTATAATGATTGATTTGGAAACACTGTTTATGAAACATGGCGACGAATTTTTGAAAGGAGATCGTGCTAAACTAAGCCGTCGATTGGATATTCATGCGTTCTTATTGTTGGATGGATTGGTACCTGGTACACGAAATATAGTATCAGATGCTGAACATGATAAGATTTATTTGGGTATTGATTTAGTTGCTTTGGCCAAGGTTGCTACTGAAGCACACATAATTGTACTTATTAGATGCGGTGTGATGCTTGATAGAGATTACAATCGTTTGAGTATGTATACATAAAAGGAGAAAAATGTACACAGTAGTCAAGTCGATTGATCAATCAATAGATCAAGTAGAAAGCTTTTCGACTTTTGAAGAGGCAGTGAAAGGAGCAATGGAAATGACAATACAATGGTCATTAGGTAAGGTACCTATTAAGGATATTATTGATGTCAGAAGTTGCCTTATAGAAGGTGAAGAATTCCATATTGACACCCGATTTTCGGTTCGTATAAGAAAATAAAATGGAATTAACCGCTAAGGAGAAATTAGCATACAGTCTTTACCTTGAAGGCATGGCTAATGAGGTTATACATATTTGTCAACAAGCGCGTAAGCGACGGAAATATGCTATTATGGATAATGTGCATATAGGTTTGGTACAATCTACATCAAACAAACTTACAAGTGCTATTTATATGTTCGTGGATCGTATTAAGGAGCGAGTACGTATCGTCAATTTTTCACCTAACCCTTTACCGGATGTCGAACCTGAATCATTCGAATTTAAACATTTGGGTAAGACTTTTGATTTTGACCTCTATATGGAGAAAGCATGAAAGTCAAAGCAACAATGACGGTTGTGTTGAATTATGAAATTGATTCTTTGCATTATGCACACTGTGGTAAGGATATTATTTTGGCAATCGAGAAAGACTTTTTTGAACTTAATCCGGTTTTCTTAGTTAATTTATCTAATGTCGAAATCACAGCCAAAGTCGAGGAAGTGAAATGAAGGTTAAAACGACAGTAGAGTATGAAATTAATCTTCAATCTCAAACACCGGAGGATATAATTGGTTTTTTAGAGTATGAAGCAAAAATGCTTTGTGAACGTATGGAACATCCGATGATGCCGTTTAAGTTACTTAATTCTAAAATTAAAGTCGAGGAAGTGAAATGAAGCTACTTTTACTTTTTCTAATATTTCTTAGTCCAGGGGAGCTAAAGAAACATACCAAACAATTTGCGGCCAAGGATCGAGTTTCCTGTTCCCGAAACATTTATAAGGCTCAAGAATATGTAATCAAGGAGTGCGAAAGCTACGGTTTACAAGTCGAAGAGCAGGGTATGCTTATTCGGGGTCGAAAGTGTAGGAATATTATTGCTTGGAGGGAGGGCAAAGACAAAAATAAAATAATCATCATTGGTGCCCATCTTGACACTGTTAGAGGTAGTCCTGGTGCTGATGATAATGCTTCCGGTTCAGCCTGTTTGCTTTTGTTGGCTAAAAAGTTCCCAAAATTGAGTTGTACTATTTCTTTTCAATGGTACACTGGGGAGGAACTTGGGTTGCTAGGTTCCAAATTCTACGCCAAGTATCCTACGCTTCCGAAGGATAATCCAGATATTAAGAAGCATGTTTTCATGCTCAATCTGGATATGGTCGGCCGTCTAAAAATATATCCTGAGAAGGATGATGTTGATACCATTCTTGAAGAGCTATTCCCTAAGTATCCTTTCGCAAAGGGTATTACTTTCCGGGCGGACTCGGGTAGTGATCAAATATCTTTCCACCGTAAAGGTCTGCCTGTAGTCTTTCTACATACAGGCACGCACCGTGATTATCACCGATCGACAGATACTCCTGATAAGCTTAATTATCAGGGCATGGATAAAATTTGTAATTATGCTTTTGAAATCGTTAACAAGATTATTGGCGACAAGATTCCTAAATATATTCTATGGCAACTTCCTGTTATTAAGGAGAAGTAATGGCGTATATTTATATGTTAAACGGCGTAAAACAAGGACCCTATCCTAATAAGGCAGGGAATTTTGTGGAAATTATCATCCAGATTCTGGGCCTTGGTTTAAGAATGAACAGGGCTTTGCTAATCATGAGGCGTGGTTAGCTAGAATGCGATTTGGTAAAGTGCATCCTTGTGAGGATGCGAATGTTGAAGAAATGGAACAACAAGGTTACGTGGGGTTATATCTCAAAGCTGATTCACCGTTAATAAAAGGTGAAATAGAAATTCCTACCCCGGAAGAATTGGAGGAACCAAAATGAAAACTAAAATGACAATTGAAGTTGAATATGTAGCTGATTCAAAAGAGTGTAAAATTAGAAATCATCTTATAAATAGGCTTGAAAATCCCATTTGTGCATTTGGAAAATATCGTTATCGACTATTTAGAGCGTTAGGTATTGGATGTCACAAAGCTAAAGTCACTGTTAAGTTTGAGGATATAAGATGAGAATCAAAGCAATCATTGAAGCTGAATATACAGTTGATCCCGAGGCTTATAAAGGAACAAAAATTGAAGAATATGAACAACATGAACTTATGAAAGCGTTGACAGATGTGATAAGTAGCGGTAATCCTTTAATTGATCCTGACCCTATAGTTAATATTAAAATTAAAACGAAGATCGAATATGTTTGTGAGCGTTGTGGTTGTGAATCTGTTCGGGTTCATAATTTATTTGATCGAACAATAGTCGAATGTCGTAAATGTAATTACAAAGATGTCATCTCGTTAGGTGACGAGGAGTAACATAACAAAGAGGTGAAATGAGAATCAAAGCAATCATTGAAGTTGAATACACAATCGACCCAAAATTTATTACTAAAAATGTTGATTGTTTGGGTCAGGAACGTCGTTTATTTGAAGAAATAGGTGTTAATATTTGTCCTTTTACCTATCTTCCAGGCAGTCTAAGTACATCTGTCAAAGTCGAGGAAGTGAAATGACAAAAGCCGAATTAATAAGATTCTTAGAGCCTTTCGATGATGATATTGAAATCTTTGCGAATATAGGAGTAAATCACATTGGCACAGTTCAAGTATATCCATTTGTTGGTACTGACTATCGTGTAATTTCAGGTGTAGAAGAAATTTGGTTAAAACCGTCTTTAGTTAGTTTAACGAGGAGATAAAATGAAACAAACATATTTAATGCTGGCACACACTCTTAACCCTATTAAAATTTCTGTGGGAGGGTGGTTACTCTCTGAGAAATTAGATGGGGTTCGAGCCTATTGGGATGGTGGTCTGAGTCGCGGGGTACAAGCGTCCGAGGTTCCTTATGCTAACACGATTAAAGATTATCGTTTGAAGCATGAGGTAGTATCTACAGGTCTGTGGAGTCGCACAGGTAAAGTTATCTATGCACCAAATTACTGGCTCGATCAACTACCTAATATACCTTTGGATGGGGAACTGTATATCGGTCCACACTCTTTTCAAGAATTAACTTCAATTGTCTCAACGAAAGACGGCTCCAAAGATAATCAATGGCCACAAATAGAGTTTATGGTTTTTGATTCCCCACCATATCCGAAGATGTTCGCCAACCGAAAAATAACAGTAAGGGATTACGATTTTGAAGTTAAAGACGCTATGCACTTTTTGTTCAATCTTCAACAAAAAGAATATATGGCGCCTCGGATTAAAAGTCCATCGGTAAATTGGAACTTTGAAATGGTGCAGGATTGGTTAGGCCGCAATCTTCAAGGTCCTGTGGCTAAACTACATCCCCAAGAAAAATTACCTCTTGGCTACCATCAAGCAAAAGAGCGGATGGACATGATTTTGAAATCACTAATAGAACAAGGGGCGGAAGGTGTAATGCTGCGGAAACCTACATCTTTTTGGGCGACAAACCGTAGTCACGATCTTCTGAAGTATAAGCCTTGGAAAGATGACGAAGCCAAGATTGTAGGTTTCACTTCAGGTAAAGAAACGAACAAAGGAAGTAGGCTATTAGGTTTAATTGGTGCTTTGATCGTTGATTATAAAGGTAAACGATTAGAGCTATCGGGGTTGACAGACGAGGAACGACAATTTCAAACTGTAGCAGATATAGAATATGCTTATGAGTTTCCGGGTATGGATATGCCAAAGGATGTTCAAAGTGTCTGTTTCAAAATTGGTCAAATCATCACCTTCAAATACCGAGAGTTAAGTAATGATGGTATTCCGAAGGAAGCACGCTATTACAGAAAACGAGGAGAGTTATGAAAACTTTGACTGTGCCGGAAAAATATCAACTGCGGGTTGCGCGGAAGACATTAACATTGTCTGATGTAGGAGCCTTAATTTTGGGCGGCCCAACTAAGGAAGAGGCACGTCAAATAATTTTAAAATTAACAGGTAAAATGCCTGTTGAGGAGGCGGAATGACTGTTCAAAGCACATTTCAAGATCTTTTTTTCGAGTTTGTATATTATTGGGATTGTCCGAAGTGTAAGACTCGTAATAGAGCAGGGGTAAAATCACCATTAACGCAGTCCGCAATACGTCTTTGTCATATCTGTTTAAGTGAATATGATGTTCTTTTAGATATGGAAGGTGCTCAAGCAAAGAAAAAGGAATTAATCAAGAAACTTGGTTCCGAGATTCTAAGTAGCCTGATTCCGGGGTATTAGAACAATGACCACTCAACATTTCAAGATTCTTGCTGAAGCTATTGCTACTATTGAGGATTTTGGTGAACGTAAACGAACGTCACAATTAATTGGTACAGTTTGCGCTGTTGCCAATAAAAATTTTAATTGGTTTATTTGGTATGAAACGTGTTTAGTTTTATGGGAAGATTTTGAAGATGATTGGGAAGATTTTGAAGATGATTGGGATGATTTTGAAGATGAATATGATTATAAAGATTATGATTATGAAGATTATGTTTATGGAGAGGATTATGATTATGATGAAGCTTGGGGAAATGATCACCAGGAGGAGAAACCATGACCCTATTAGAGAGACATCATTTTCAAGCCGCACGAGAGACATTAAAAATGTCTGATGTAGCAATATATATTCGAAGTCGTCAAACTAAGGAAGAGGCATATCGAATAATTTCAAAATTAACAGGAGAAGACATGAGTTACGAACAAGACGTACGCAGATTGATGGACGAAGGTTTTGATGTTATAGTTGGCCCGCATAGTGGAGATTTATCGGGTTACTATGCCAAAGTGTTCAAAAATTATCCCACAAGACAGGACCCTTGGGATCGTGCTGGGCACGGTTATAATATGGTGGAAGCTTTGCAAAATGCTGAATTGATTGTAAATGGCGCGGAGCTTAAGACAAAATATAAGCCAAAAGATTTTGAAAAGAAAGAAGAAAAGAAAGAAGAAAAGAAAGAAGAAAAGTGGGTTGACACAAAATACGGTAAATGGCTTCGTGATTTCATTAGTCCTACAGTAGTGAAAGCAATTAGTGATGATGCTGGTTTATCTAGTAGAGGCACACGGGGACAGCTTTGCCATGACATGCACCGCGCTATGCGAATGATTTGGGAATTGGAACAGGAGAAGATGGAGTCGGAACAAGAGCATAAAAAATATAAAAATGCAGTATTCGCAACGATGTATGGTCAAGGACCAAATTCTCAAAAACTTAAAAAGGAATGTAGTCCAAGACCGGAGGAATCTTCGGCTGAATTTTGCGATATGAAACGTGCTATGGAAATGATTTGGAAATTGGAACAGGAAAAGGTGGAATCGGAACAAGAAAAGGTGGAATTGAAAAAGCAGAATCAGTTTCAGAAGGACGCAATATTTGGAATGTTATGCGGTCGAAAACCAAATTTTCAAACATTAAAAAAGGAATACGGTCCAAGACCGGAGGAATCTTGGCCTGAATATTACACTAGAATAAGAGAAAGGGTGCTTCGAAAAGAAGAAGAACTTCAAGAACCGGAAGATCGGATTACAATAATAGAGAAAATGGTTATTTGGGTTAAGAAAGAAGCTATTTTAACAAATAACAATCAACGCGCCGCTATTAAAAGAGTTAATGGTAATCGTATCACTATTCAATTACTAGGTAATGGCGTGGAATTTGTTATACATCCTCGGGATATTGTGGGTATCGAAATTGATGAAAATCTGACTATTAAATTCAAATATGCCGACCATACAGCACGATAGAAACAAACGTAGCTAAGGAGTAACCATGATTATCTGGGTTAAGAAGGAAGCTGTGTCTAGTGATTGTGACCAGCGTGCTGCTGTTAAAGAGGTTATTGAGAAAGAAGGCGGTGTTCCTGTTATTTTTATTCGATTAGTGGAGACAGGTGATAGTTTCACGATAAATCCAGAAGATATTATTAGCATCGAGATTGATGGATCTTTGATTGCTAAATTTGGACAATTTGAATACAAGCCTAAGAAGAAAGTAATTAGGAAAATTACAGAAGGGCGTGTTGTTCAAATTTTTGTTGGTGATAAATGTGTGCGTCAACAATTTGTTTCTGATGATATTGATTCTTATTACACTAGTGAGCAAGGTAAAGAAATGGAAGATCCAGATAATATTTTATACCATCATTCGAACATGGAGCAACCATGAAATACCTTTCTATTGACATTGAAACCACGGGGCTCGATCCAGAGAAACATCAAATTCTAGAATTTGCGCTGTTTATGATGATTTTGAACAGCCAATTGAATTGTTGCCGAAATTTGTTAGAAAAATCAAATGGACTGATTATGTAATCAATGATTATTGTTTGGACTTGCATCAGGAATTACTAAAAGAGATTCAAGGTCAAACAGCTAATCTTGTTGAATCACCAGTTTTTGATAGTGATTATGGGCCTATCTGTACTGACGCTGTTATTTCTATTGGTTATTTAGTTCATGATTTTAGAATGTGGTTAGGCGCGTTAAAAATTAAGGACGGTTACAATGTGGCCGGAAAGAATTTTGCTGGCTTCGATGGTTTATTCCTTAAAAAGATTCCTGGATTCCCGACTTGGAATTATCGCGTCATTGATATTGGTAGCATGTATCTAACCAAGGAAATGGACAAAGTTCCTGGATTAAAGGAAATTTGTCCCATTGAAGACGCCCACAGAGCACTCCCTGATGCTTTGGCTGTTGTCAAAGCAATAAGGAATAAACTACTATGATAATTGAGTGTAGTTACAAACTGGCGAATGAATACAGAGAAAAATTAGAGAAACTTGGTTTTGAGATTCCTTATCCTTGTTTAGTTGATATTTGTCCTACTGCTTCTCCTGATCCTGAAACAGTTACATTTGATTCTTATTATGATAATTTTGATTATGATTGCGATTTGAAGATATTAAAATTGTTTATTGAATTAATAGAAAAAGGCGCAAAAGTAGAAGATAACGTATCACAAGTAGATACAAGTCAGGAGGATGATTGTGAAAAAGGCGAACTCTATTATCGTGATCGAAACATCGACCCTTCAACATTTAAGTTAGGTTGTAAAGATTTAAGGAGGTTAGTTGGCTACTGTCGTGATTGTGGCTGTTACTTGCGAGGTCGTTCGGCGATTCCTGCTCCTGATCCATTTCGAGAAGATGTATGTGGTGATGACACACCTGTTGTTCAGTGTGATAGTTGTGCAAAAGATTCTGCTTTTGAAATATAAAAGGAGAACTAATGACTCGAACATTACAACGTCTACGTCGTATCTTTTCAGGTAAAAATAGTGGGGATTTGTGGAAAGAAATTAATAAAGTGAAAAATAGGAAAATATATTGGCCCCTTTATTCTTTAGGGTGCTGTTGCCAAGAATTAGAAGGACAGGTTCACGCTTTAGAACAACGAATTGCACAACTGGAGGACAAATGAAAATTCCTAAAATTAAAAAGGGGATTATTTCCTCCATGCTTGTTAGTATTTCGGGTCCACAAAAAGATCCACATTGGTTGGAAAATATACTCATCCAGTTAACAATTGATAATCCAATTATAGCTGAATATCTTAAGCAAGTAAAGGAAAAACACGGTGCACGGGCCGCTATGGTTGGGTTAATGGTTTATGAACTTATTAAGTCTCAGATGGCAGCCGATGAACTTAAAGAATTAATGGGATGTTGAAAAGTATTTAACCAAAACTAGGAGTAAACCATGATTCTTGAAATCAAAGAGGATGAGTGGTGGCAGCTTGAAGTCGGTACGGACGAGACAACTATATTTGAAAATTTAATAGCTGCGGAAAGAGAAGGTGTTCGTTCAATTAAACAAAAGGGATTGCGAGTTTTTAAAATTAAGCGTGTTAGTGCAATTCGAACATATAGACTACAATGATCTGGTTCTCAGCAGACTGGCACCTTGGTCACCAAGGAATCTTAAAACATCAACCTGAACGTGCGTTCGATTGTCTTAAAGAAATGGATGGGGTATTGATTGATAGTATTAATAGTACAGTAGGTAGAAATGACGAACTCTACTTTCTTGGGGATTTTTGTTGGGGAGCATCCAAGGCCGGACACTATCGTCAGAGAATCAATGTACGGAAGATGCATGTTTGTCGTGGTAATCATGATGCTGCTTCATTATTGAAGCATGTCTCTACGATGGAGCATATGTTTTTCAAGAAATTCAAAATTGCTGATGAAATCATAAAGGTACATCTTTGTCATTGGCCTTTACTTTCATGGTGTTCATTACAGCGTGGCGGTTACCATTTATACGGTCATTCACACGGGACTTTTGAGGGGGAATTAGATAAACTATTTCCTGAAAGAAGAGCTATGGATGTTGGCATTGATTATATCCACAAATTAACAGACGAATGGCGACCTATTTCTCTTGATGAAATTTATGAGGAGCTAAAATGAAGAAAACTCTTCCAAGTAAAGTAGACAGGTATCCGTTCCCGTCGCGTTATGGGAGTCATAGTAGTATGGTTTTCTCTCGTATTGGAAAAAGGGTTATTTGTCGCGATGAACATGGTCTTTATTACACAGACACTGATCGACTAGATAATGGTTTGGCTGATCCGAATAGGTATAATGAAGCCCGGAAAAGGTAATGATTTTGGAAACCAATTACTTAAGGACAAAACAATGTACCATTATTATTGTGCTAAAGGAATTGGAACTTCTCATTTGATAATTCGTGTACGTAAAGAAATTCAATACCCCCTAGAAGTCGCCAGAAAATTGGCTTGTGAAACATTGAAGACTGTTAATTGTGCAACCAGACGGGCTACTGTTGATGATATGGCGGAAAGTCTCCGTTGGATAGGTGACGTAACAGAGGTATAAAATGTACTATTATTTCCATATTTTGTTTAAAGATGAAGATGCTGATATTTATATTGTTCGAGTAAAGAAACAATGGAATCGAGCAATAGTTGAACAAATAGCAAGAGCAACAATAACAAAAACTATTTTGAATGCCGCAGATTTTGAAATCGAAGAAATCATGATTTCTAAAAGTTTGTTAGCACGGTTTGTTTTTATAGACAATATAGCGCAACTTACAATCGTTACTCATCCTTAGGAGTGAAACAATGAAAAATTTTGAGATCACTTTTGTTAAAATTCCTAAATATGAACGAACAAATTGTTTTCTATTCCGTACTGATAATGTATTTATTGCAGCTAAGTGGGCCAAGACTATGTGTATGGAGTTTAAGATTCAAGAAGTAAAAGATGATTCACGGATCATGTACGGTGAGGTTATTGATCTCGAAATAAAGTTACCAAAGAAAAAGTATTTTTATTACTATGTTGAAGCGTCCGGGAGTGTAGAATTAACTGATCGTTTCTTAGTCCGTGTAGAAGAGAATAGTTATGGACGCGTTAAACAATTGGTTGAAAAATTAGATATACGTGATTTTGAAATTAGAAGAGCCACAATTGAAGATATAGTATCTAGTCTTCCTTTTGATTGCGAGATTACTAACCTATGTTCTACTGCAGATTTAATGCGAGGAGAATAATGGAACCTTACTCTAAGATTCAGTCTCTATTTAAACGTGATGGGCGTAAATTGACAAAGGAATACTCTAGACCAGAGTTTGAGTATCTTAAAGACAATACCTGGATATTCACTGAAAAAGTGGATGGAACAAATATTCGTATTATGTCTCTCTCAAGTGGGGAAGTCGTATTCGCTGACCGAACAAACAATGCAAATATCCCTGCGAAATTGTTAGAATGGCTAATAAAAAAATTCCCGCCGCATAGTCACTTAGCTAAACAATTTCCTGATGGCGGTTGTCTATATGGGGAAGGGTATGGAGCCGGCATCCAAAAAGGCGGTGGGAATTATATAGAGACTCAGGAATTCGTACTGTTTGATGTTAAGGTAGGAAAATGGTGGCTTGAGCAAAAGAATATTGAAGACGTAGCCGTTAAATTGGGGATTTCTATTGTGCCTATTGTTGGTGAAGGTAATTTGGATACTATGATAAGTTATGTTAAGGATGATTTTGCTTCATTCTGGGGTCACTTTGTGGCGGAAGGTATTGTGGCCCGGCCGAAAGTAACTTTGCTTCAACGTGACGGGGAACGAATCATCACCAAATTAAAGTGTAAGGACTTCAAATGATTTCAGCTTTTTATTATCAGGTCTATTTTCGTAATGATCCGCATATTTATATTGTATTGGTAAGGCTCGGTGAGTTTGGTAATCAAATGGAAAGAGCCAAGAAAAAAGTAATAAAAGAATTTGAAACAGAAGATTTTAGAATCGAAGAAGCTACACTTAAAGGCATATTAGAACAACTTGTTTTTACGAGAGATATAGTAGAACTTATAGTCATTTAATGATGTATTACTATTTTCAAGTTCGGTTCAAAGAAGACAATGATATTTATATCGTTCGAGTAGAGTCTGACGGAGAAAGTACCACAAAAATGGCAGAAGCAAGAGCAAGGAAAATAATTGTAAATAAAACTAAGAGACTTGATTTTGAAATTGAAAGAGCGACAATTGAAAGTTTGTTATCACAAGCTACTTTTGTAGAAGATACAGTAACTGTTCGATTCACTCTTTAATTCAAAGGAGACTAAACAATGCGGACGCCGGAATACTTGTCACCTACAAGTATTAAAAAATATAGAGACGACACGGAGGAATTTTATTTTCGCTATTTATCTGAGATTAAAATCCCTAGAGAACCTCAAACTCAGCCAATGGCAGCGGGCTCGGCTTTTGATGCGTACGTTAAATCGTACCTTTACGCATCACTCTTTGGCAAGGGCCATGATTTGAGATATGAACTAGGCACAATCTTCGAGGAGCAAGTTGAAAAGCATAATCGAGATTGGGCTTGGGAAAACGGAAGATTAATCTTCGAACAGTACAAGGCCGCAGGTTGCCTAGCTGACCTCATGCTTGAATTAAATCAGGCTGTCGGTGAACCACGTTTTGAATTTACAGTTCAAGATACAATAAGTTCCGATGTTGGCGACATTCCATTACTGGGTAAGCCTGATGTGTTCTTCATCAATAGCCAAGGTGCAAGAGTCATTTACGATTGGAAAGTAAACGGTTATTGTAGTCCACGACTAAAAAGCCCAATGAAAGGGTACGTTAAATTAAGAAGTAATGTTGGTGGAACTTGGTACCCTGAACAACATAAAAATTGTCATCTTCTGATTTTCAAAGGTATTGCTATCAATATCGCTATGCGTCTTGAAGATGGTAGTACAGATTGGGCTGACCAATTGGCAATTTATGCTTGGCTAATGGGCGAAGAAATCGGTAGTGAAGAAATTGTTTTCGGTATTGATCAGGTATGTGGTCCTAAGGACCGATTACGATTTGCGTCACACCGATTACGAATTAGTCCTGATTATCAATTTAATCTTTTTGAGTTAATTAAACAAATTTGGACAGAAGTTGAAAGTGGGTGGATATTTAGAAATATGAGTGCGGAACAAAGTAAGAGTCGTTGTGAAATACTGGAGCGAAGAGCCGAGGCTATGGTCGGAGAAGGAGAAGAAAATGAAATTAGAGGAATCGGCGGTCTTGATGAAGAAGGTCCAGATTCTTTTTCCTTAATGGTGAGCTAATGATTTTAAGCTACGATAAATTCTGGGCGAAGTATCTTGAAGATATTGATATCAAAAGTTATGAATGGCCTTGGACGGGTGATTTTTGGGCAGGTGAAGTGAAAAAATACTCCGTTAAAATATGGATGGAGGAAAGTAGTGAACCATTGGTCGTTAAAAGTTGTGAAAAAACACCGCACGGTTTTGTGGTTTATCGTTTTATAAATGTTAGAGATTTAATGGACATAGAAAAAGACATAAAAGATACAATTATTTATATTGAAAAATTGGCTGTTCATCCTGATTGGCGAAATAAAGGTGTCGGAAAAAAGTTGCTAGAAAGTGTAGAATCAGCGGCCAAGCTTCAAAGTGTTAGTGTTTTAGTGATATTTTTACATGAGGAAAATGATGTTGGTAGAAAATGGTTATTGAAACACGGTTTTGAGGTATGTAAATTACACCCTAAACAATTTCCGGATGGTCGAGACGCTTATAGTTTTATGAAGGTAATATCGTGATTGCTAGTTGCGGTTGCCGAGTGAAAAGTTATCGAGCCAAACAATGTCCCTGCTGTAAGCGGTGGCTTTGTCCGGCCTGTTATAGCGAACATGTCTCTTGTTTACAACTTCACTGTTCTGGAAAGAGAAAAAATGCTAAGCGTCCAAGAACAACACACTGAAATCAGTAAAGAAATTACAAAATTAGAAAATCGAATAGCAGATGATATAAAAGCATCTGAGCTTCTTGAATCAAAATTTAAGTCATTAGACGTATTAAGTAAAATGAAAAATTGTACACTCGTAAGAATTTTAGTTTGGACGGACGGCATTTGGAGTGAAAGTATTAGGATTGAAGGAAAGAAAAATGTGGCAAAACTTAAGAAACTTGTTCTCAAAATCTTTGGAGCTACATAGTGGCGTACTTCGCAATCAAAGAGGAGGGGTGTGAAGATAGGTGTGTTTGTTGTGAGGAATCATTAGAGGACGTTGAAGCTGTAAAGATGCTTGGACCGGGAGATTGGGTTATTAGAGAAATTGGTGAGGATGAAGCAAATAGATTTGCCGTAGAGTGGCAAAAAGAGAATACTGAAGATGCCTGTCCAATTTGCGAGGGTCCTAGAAGCCGAGTGCTGCGAGGTGAAATTACCATGAAACTATGTAAAAGTTGTGAGTTTGAATCATGAATTATTTTCAACAACGTGATAAAGCCATAATTAAACAACGATTACTTAATGAGGAAGTTGAACTTTTGCAATCAATAACCGAAATACATGGTTGTCACCGATTAGATATTTCAATTGGAGGTTCCAAAGTCGCAAGTTTCCTAAATTCTGATGAAATTGTGAGGGTGAAGAAAATTGTCCTCGAAATCTTGGCTGAAAGACTGGAGAAATTATCATGAATGCGAATTTAAATACTCGACAACTATATAAAAGCCTAGAAGTACAACGTGCAGAACTTGATCGTGAAATTGAAAAATTGAAAATGGTAGAAAATTTACAAAATTGTCAAAGAATAAGTTTTAAAGTTTTAAAGAGTAATGGAGGCTGGTCAGAAGATTTGGAAATTTTTGATATTAAAAAGTTGAAAGCATTTATACTTAAAATTCTGGAGGCAACACAATGATCCTAAGTAAGCTTAAAGAAAGTTACAGGGAATTTGAAAGAGTAATTCGGAAACTTCAAGAAATTGATAATGATATGGCACGCATAGCGGATTGGGATATTTTAACTATCGGTAAAATTCATTTTGAAGATGACTATGATGTTGAAGAAATAAAAGCTATAGTTCTCGGTATTTTGTTAAACAGAAGGTTAGCAGCAATAATAGACGGAGAATGTTGTTTACAAAGAATCCTAGAGACCTTAAGGGAGATTAAATAATGCTTAAGTTCATTTTATTGACTGTTGGAATCTTTTTTGGAATTTCAATTGCAGTTAGAGTATATTCTAGAAATAGTATAGTATGGTGGAGTATGCTTATGGCGGCATTAGCTTTTGCGGGGTACATATGTTTAAGGTAATTGTTAATGGTAAAGAAGTAGGAATTGTTGAAAATACAACGGAATTATTAGCTATAGCTCTTCATTATTTTCTTTATGGAGAGGAGAAAACCACCATAACTTTGGAGGAAAAATGAATAGATTACAAAATACTAGAGGGTATTTGGGTGGCGGTATCGAATTTATTGAAGATCTTGGGGTGGAATGGCGACAGCGTATTATCGAGGAAACTAAAAATTTAGAGATCATTTGGCTTGATCCTTGTAATAAGCCAATTGATATTGGTATTGAAGATTTGAAGAATCATGAAGTTCGTAAAAAGTTAAAGAAGGAAAGTCGTTTTGATGAAGTAGCTCAAGAAATGAAGATTGTTAGATGCGTTGATTTAAGGATGGTAGATATTTCTGATTTCTTAGTTATAAATCTTGATGTAAGTAAACATACTTCCGGTACTTATGAGGAATTATATCTAGCTAATCGGCAAAAGAAGCCTATTATTGTACGAGTTAGGCAAGGTAAAGAATGTACCCCTGATTGGTTACTGGGTACAATACCACACCAAATGATTTTTAGTACCTGGGATGATGTTGTAAGTTACTTGAACCATATAGCTCACGATTCAACTATTTATCATCATAAGCGTTGGTACTTTTTTGATTTTAATATTAAAGGAGGAAAAACCTAATGAACATATTTCTTAGTGGTTTCTGCACTGGTTTCTGTTTACTTGCTCTTATTATTATTGTTACTTATTTTTTGGACAATGTAAGGAGAACCAAATGATTGACAAAAATACTGATCTTGAATTTATTAAAGATTATGCCGAACACGAAGTAGAAAAAGAAAATGTGAAGAAATTTGGGAAAATGTTGCAGAAAATTAAACAAAGAAAAAGTATTTTGCAAAGAATTAGGGACCGATTTAGAAATAGAAAAGTGGCTTTTGATACAGAGGGAACGGAGACTGGGAGGGTAGTTGAAGAAAAGGATAAATTATTTAATGCTGATGGTACAGAAAGAAGAAGAAAATTGTTTGGAGGAAGATTATTCGGAAGAAAAGATGGATTCTTTTCTCCGGAACGAACTAAAAAGCGTCGAGAATTTAGGGTTAAGGTCAGTGGTAATAGAAAATGGATTATGATAGGGGTCGCGGTGGTCGCGGTTTGCGGAACTATAATTTATTTGTCAGTAACTTATGGTGGTGGCGGTATTAGTAACCTAATTAAGATGTTAGGAGCATTTAGGTGAAGCCAGTTAAACAAACTACAGCTAGTAATTGTTATGCCGCTTGTTTCGCATCTATTTTAGAAATACCAATTGAGGATGTTCCTTGTTTTAATCGTAAAAACTTTTTGAAACAAGCAGATGAATGGCTACGTGCGAAACATGGTTATACTTTACTTGGTTTTTCAATTGGGAATTTTTACTGTATACCAGCAGTTTACCATATTATGTGTGGTAAATCTCCACGTGGATTATATCATGCTGTGGTCGGTTTTCAAGGTTATATGGTTCATGATCCGCATCCTGATGGTGGCGGTATTGAGGTTGAAGATTTTGAGTTCCTGTTTCCTGCTGGAGAAATAAAAGGTGAGTAAAACTGTCATAACTATTGAACATTTGGAGGCTGGTCAACCTCGGGCTCACGCTGATTCCAGATTCCATGCTCGAATTAAGGCTGAGAGACATGGTGTCTACCTTGATGATAGAGTTATACCGGGATACATGACACGGGAAGAAGTTGAGCAATTGGTAAAAATATTTGTCCATGATTTCAAAGACGTACCACAGTGGCCTGAATCCCGATTAGATAGAATATGTCCCAAGAATCCGAAAATAATAGCAGGTAAGTCGCAGTCAGGAGAATGGGAGGTATTGGTTGTTACTCCAAGCACTAATTAAAGAAGGTTGGAATTGGGCTGTCGGTTACAGTAAAGATCGCGGATACTTTGCTGAGGCGTGGCGAGATTTACCGAAGCCTGTATGGCGAGATGGTAATTGGATTTATCGGGAATGTAAAATTAAAATTGCCAAAAGTATCTCTGAAGCTGAAGCCGCGTTAATGAAAAGGATAAAACAATGAAAAGTGTTCTTGAGTTCTTGGAGCGTCGTGATCTTACTGTTTATACTTATAACGATAGTGCTAGATGTAGGCAGATTGTAATTAGTCAAGAAAGTGGTTTATTTAAAGGTGAAGGTGAAACTATATTTCTTGCTGCAGTACATGCAATGGAAAATGCTGAGGAGAAACAATGATTTGGCAAACATTCAAATTGTGGCGAGCGCATCGTAAATTGCAAAAAGCGTTACATAAATTAAGTGATACACAATTGCGAGTACGTTATTGTAGTGGTCAAGTAAATATAACTAAAGAAAAGCTTATAGTACAATTGAGAGAAATTCGATCGGAGGACGAACAATGAAATACGTAGTCGGTTTTGCTATTGATATCATACTTGAAGAAGTGTTATTAATTAAGAAGTTGAAACCAGATTGGCAAAAAGGTTTTCTCAATGGTGTCGGTGGTAAGTGTAAGGATGGTGAACAGGCTCATAACGCTATAACTAGAGAATTTCGTGAAGAAATAGGAATGTGTATTACTAATTGGCGAAAATTCTGTGTTACAAAAGCTAGAGATGGTGAGGTACATTTCTTTGTTGCTAAGGTTGATAAAGTAGACGTAGGATGGCCGGAGGATGAACAGCCTGTTTGGGTAAGTTATCGACCGTTACCGTTTATGGTTATCGATAATTTAAATTGGCTGATTCCCATGGCTATAGCCAAGGTTCCTGTAATGGCAAAGGTTAAAGAATGAAAGAACGACAACGCCATAAGCTGCCGCACTCTGTACATTTGGAACCAGGTGACACACTTGTTTGTTCGGTAGATGATAAAGAAGCTATGAAAACTTACCAATTTACGGAAAAGATTGCCCGTAGTTTAATGGTAGATACGATTGTCACTTTTGATGTTGATGAACCTATATTTGGATTAGTGGATGGAATTGGCGCAATCTTTGGTGTAGAAGAATGATACCAGGAGACCTAGCAAAAATTGATCAACATATAGCTTTGTTAGTGGATGTTTTAGTTCCACTGTGGCGACAAATATTTTTACGGTGTATCACGGAAGGTTTCGATAAAGAACAAGCAATGGATTTATTAAAAATTTATATCTCAAGTCAAAGAAACCCTTAAATCAAGGAAACATAGTGAGGTAAAACAATGAAAGTCCATGAACTTATTGCGATACTGTCGGAATATAATCCTATGGCCAAGGTTATAGGAATTTGGGAAGAAGACGTAGGACATTTGAGGCTTCGCGAAGCTCTCGACGGTCATATCATCATTGAGGAAGGAGAAGGTGATGACAGTTAAAGAATTAATTTCAAAATTAAAGGAGCTTGATCCTGAGAGTCCGGTTGTCGCGGACTGCCGTTTTAATGATAATGATAAAATAGAAATTACAGTGAATAGTATTATAGTGATGGGAGGTGATAATGTTTAGAGCATTAAAATTGTGGTGGGCACATTATCGATGGCGTAAATCAGGTCGTAGATTAAGTGACGCCAATTGTTGGGAGCATTGTTGCAGGGAGTGGTATAATACTGAAAGAGTAAAATTTAAGGAGAAATACGAATGATTAGTTCATTGATTTTCTTATCAGATGGCCAAATGTCTGTGGTTAGTGATGTGGATTATTTGTATTTAGCTAATTATAATTGGCGTGTGGATACTGAAGGATATGTCACTGGTTGGATTGATGGTAGAAAAATGCTTATGCACCGAGTAATTGCCGAGAGAATGGGAGCCGATTTTGTAACTGAGATTGATCACATTAATGGTAACAAACTGGACAACCGGCGTAAAAATTTGGAGAAGAAACAATGAAAATAACGCGATATAAAATACATCGAGGTTTTGAACATCAAATGATGGAAGATGAACATGGTCCGTATGTACTATGGGAAGATGTTAGTCAAATGATTGAAGCTACTGTTCAGCAGCATCGCGAGATTCGAGACGCGATAGCTGAGGAACGTGATAACTATAAACACTTATTTGAGAAATACGAATGATAATAATAATACTACTGTGGGTAATAGGAGTAGGGGTATTAATTTTTGTGGGTGTTGACACTTGGAGGGGAAGATGATAAAACTAATTAATGCTTATGATCTCAAATGCGGTGATGTTTTTATTTTTCGAGATGTAATTTATGTGGCTTTATTGTGTAATACAGATGAGAGACATACTACAACTTTTGTAACTGCGTTACCTGAAGATTTGTCTGTTAAACTAATAATATCAATAAGATTTTTCCAAACTTTCAAAGTCGCAGTAACTGGTCATCTGCCTCTTGAGTTAATTAAACTTGATAATACTGAGGATGAAATTACCAGTCAAGATTTACTTGATTTTGAAGGGTTAAATAATGATAAAACTAATTAACGCGGAAGCACTAGAGTTTTTGAGGGATTGTGAAGATGATTATGACATGATCTTTATGGACCCGCCTGATAACATTGGATTGAACTACGGTGAAGTTGGTGATAATAGGAGTGATTATTATAATTGGTTGGAACATTTAATTTTAAAATCAATGTTTCTGAGTAAAGTTGTTTGGATTAGTTATTACCATAAACATGATCTCAAAATTAAAGCGATGGTCAATTGGATTATAAATACCATTAAACCGTCATGGGAAGCGCGGACATTTATTTGGCGATTTACTTTCGGACAGTACAGGGAGACTGATTGCGGAAGCGGTTATCGACCGATTTTAAGATTGGCGTGTCCAGGGGTGAAGTGGAATTGTCCTAGGGTAGTTAGTAAACGGATGCTATTGGGCGATAAAAGGGCGGCGGGGTTGCGGGTGCCTGATGACGTATGGGAGTTTCCAAGGATCGTTGGCAATAGTGTGGAGCGGAGGAGTTGGATACAAACACAACACCCCGAGGCGTTAATTGAACGGATTGTGAGAATGTCATTAGGTTTAAGTCCTTGTGTCACGAGCAGTAAAGTATTGGAACTATTCACTGGTAGTGGAACCATGATTAGAACAGTAAAGCGATTGAATTGTAATAATTTTGATATTGATTTAGAAACTGTGGAACTAAGTAAGGAATATTGTCAATGGTTAAAGGAAGAGCACCCAGAGGTAAAATGAAAAAGATTTTATGGGAAATTTGCGAATGAATAACACCCTTAAGGAGAAACCATGTTCATCGTAGCCTTCACAAACTTTTTTGACAATGATTTGAAAATCAAGATTGTTAAAGCCAAGGATTGGAAAGCGGCGATTAAGGATGCTTTCAATTTGGAGTTTGAGAGTGATGATTTGGAGACCGCGAAAGAGGACGCTTTTAATCAAGACGTATTGTTTGAGGTTAAGGAGGTTAAAATTAATGATTGGTCTTAATTTTAAAATTAAGGAGAAACAATGATTTTGAAAACAATTCAAGCTATTAATGCTAGTGATATACCTTCTTATTTACGGGGATTAATCGCGATACAAGATGACAATTTTCCGTTATATGGTTCAAATGGTATTGTTCAGGTTGAGGATGATGGAAATCAATTTTCCGAATGGCTCAAGAAGCAAGGTTACAAGTTTCCTGATACTTGGGGTTGGCTTGCGGTCCGGGGTATGTAATTGGACCAATAACGTTCTTAATGATGCTTTTCCACCTCGTTAATATGACGGGTAAGAGACCACCTTTCAATACCCCCTGAAACAGGGTCCCATATGACTGGTGGGTAGAGGGGACACCAAGGTGAGGGATGGCTAGATGCCTCACCTTGGTGTTAAATTAGGTAGTATAGGTAAGATATTCCTTCATCAGCTACATTATCAAGTTTGAAGGAATAGTCGTAAGTCGTTTGGTTACAATAGGTTACAGCGCTACTACTTCTACTATTATTCATTTAGTCTATAAAATAATAGTATATACATCTAGGAATTATAGAGCGTTAGAGAAATAAGCGATAGTTTGTATTGCTGTCGCCTTCCCCATTGGCCTCCCAGTAGTCCTGGCTTCGTGCGCCTGCCCCGTTCACCTTGTTGGCGTAGTTCTATACAAGAGTCTTAGCGGCCCGTGGCGCGTCCCCAGTGGACAAACACGTTGTTGGACCAATTTTGTTATCAATATCAAATTACCGTCGTCAATTTTAACGCGCCGGTAAGCGCTGCGGTAGGTGTCGCGTGAGGCAATCCTTACAATCCTCACAATCCTCACAATCCTCATAATCCTCATAATCCTCACAATCCCCACAATCCTCATAACTATTAAAATTGGAAAGTGAAAATTTTAGAAAATTAAAATTTTAGAAAGTGGTTTTAGTAGAAAATAAAATTCGATTTTGACAGCGCAATAAAGAAGGTTATTGACGGAGTGGTTGTGACAGGTGCGGTAGGCGTGCGAGGGCGATCTTCACAATTTTCACAATCCTTATAATTCTTACAATTTTTATAATCTTCATAATCTTCACAATCCTTACAATCTTCACAATTTGATTTTGGTATCTTTGGAAACTTTCACATAATCAAATCAATTGCTACAACCGTTTAATTTTAGAATTAATCGTTTTAATCATTACAATCGGAATAATTGGCTTGACTTTGACTGACAGTAAGGTATAATTGAGTAGACTCGGAAGAGGTCTGTTTTTGCTGATCACAATGATTTGCTTCCGGGAGTTTGCTATGGCTTGGATCATAATGAAATGTTGGAAGGCTGCTCCGCAAGCTAGACAACGTGCTACCCTCAAAGTGTATGCTACTTGGAGGGAGGCGAAAGGGCAGCAGTTGAAACTAGACCGCCTGTTTCCGGGCTGCATTTTCACAGTTGAGGAGCTAGACAACTCCTCCGAGGGGTTCGACCGATAGTGAGCACTTCGACCGGTTTAGTGAGCTACGGCCTTTGTCCCTACAATTAATACAATCATCATACGCAACCGGGAATCAGCAAACTTTCATCCGAATTTACACTTCCGACTTGACGATTATACTTCCTCGATGTAGAGTTAAGTAGAATCGAGGAAACAACAACCGGGAGTGAGTTATGATTATCCTTCTTGCCTTTGCTCTTGCTGTTATCTTGTTGGCCGGCTTCAATACTGCCGTCAACCCTCGCACACCCTACTGAGGTGAACTATGCAACGTAAACCACTATACCATGCTGCGGCGCAGAAAGCACAACGTGAGGCGAACCGGCAGAAACGTGCAATCTGGCTTGTTACAGGTGACGGTGGTGGCTGGTGGATTCACCCGAACAAAGGCAAGGGGCGATGATCGACGGCAGCAAAAGGGCGCGACGCAACGGACAAAGGGGCGAACCCCGCAAGCGCTATTATGCCGCAAACAGGCAACGGCGCTTTGCGGCCCGACTACTTGGAGGGTAAGCTATGATTGACATTGGCGATAGGATTCTCGCCGAAACCTGTAAACTGCTACAGGCCAAAAACACTCACCGCAAACGCAACCGATACTATCGGGAGGAAGTAAGTACGGCACGTATCCGCAGAATCTTGGAAAGCGCGGACCGGGAGCAATGGGTCCTTGACACCCTTGAAACGGAGGAAACATTGGGTTAGTGCCTTTCGGGGCTGGGCGAACAGGAAGCAGGTGAACTGTATATCCCCTAAACGCCCCGCCCTCAAACGCACTTCACCCTTGACAACGGAGGCAATCTTGACGTATCGCTTTATTTGCAAGAGTTGTGGGGCCTGCGCTTGCGACGACTGTTTCAGGGGTGGCAAGTGCCGGAGTTGTGGGCGCCGGGAGCGTGTACGAGAATACCGAAGCAATCGTTTTTGTCCTTGGAAACCGGAGAAAATATGACTGTTGCAATCATCGAAAAGTATGGCCCTTTCAAGGCCAAGGCTGAAAAGCGAGTTATCCGCGAAGGATACGATTATTACGTGCTATCGGCGAAGGGCACGAATTACCATGTTCCGAAGTACATCTGCAAGTCAATCGGTTTCGGGGCCGCGTGATATCGGCAGCAATTGCCTTGTCTCCAGACATATTAAAGGGGAGCTATGTCCGATTATCGCATCTACTTTGACGATGAAACGTCGATTGTGCGGCGCGCCGGCAGCGAGATTGAAGCCTTGGACCTTGGCTGCTTGTACTTGAATGAAACACAACCCGGAAGTGAGACTTGCGTTGATAGTGCCGTTTGCTTGGAGCGCCCTCAAGTATTTCAGGGGCTGTCGGCTGTTACCTTTGCTCACTCAGGAATCAAAGCGATTGTATCGCGACAACTGCAAACAGCCTTCGTACTATCTACCGACCATGCCGAAGCGATAGGGGTGTTAGAACGCAAGTCCGCGGGACCGGTTGACTGGGCGCCTGTCAATGGGCAGAAGCTGCCCGTTGAAGTGCTTGACGTAGTCGCTACAATGATCTAGGGGAGCGCGCTCCCTTATGTTTTTGGAATCAGTTACTTTTCACGTTTCATTTTTAGGAGGACCCTTGCTAGGTTGACTTAGTTCCCTCCCCCTTTGTTTCACGTTTCACGTTTCACGTTTCACTTTTTGAGGAGTAAGTTTTATGGCAAACGTCGCGAGAATGATCGAACTGAAGAATCTGCGTTTTGCGGACAACGTGCGGACCGCAGAGTGTATGGCGATTCCCGCGATCGTCGAATCTTTCCGCCGCCATGGCTTCAAGGTCAACCACCCGTTGGTTGTCTCCGAGAAGCCGGGTGACGATGGCGCAACCTTCCTCGTGCTATGCGGCAACCGGCGAGGCATCGGCCTTAACTGGTTGCAGGAACATGATTCCGAAACCCTCACGCAGGTATTGCCTAACGGCAAGGTTCCGGCGATCGTTCACAAGGGGTTGACGCGAGAAGAGGAAACGGATTTGCGGATTGACCACTCCGCAGACGAAGACCGGGTTCCCTTGGACGAGTGGAGTATCTACCTGGCAATCAAACAGCTTGTCACATCAGGTATCGATACGCAGGAGCGCATCGCTGTCAAACTTGGCTTGCTGAAGAAGACCGGGAAAAATGCAGGCAAGCCACAACGCGAGTACGTGCAGTCGCGCACGAATCTGGTTCGCTTGCCGGCCTTCGTCGAAGAAGAGTATCGGAAGCTCACTCTCGACAAGGAATCGACCTGCGTAAGGTGGAATCAGGTCCCGACCTTGTACAAGTTGTTCAACAAGGAATATGTCGAACACGGAGAAAACGGCCCCGAGTTTCAGACGTATTGGACAAAGATCACTTCCCCGCCCGAGGTGATCCCCAGCGACGCGCCTGATCCGAAGGAGTTGACTCCGAGTGATGCAGTCAAGCGCTCCCAGTCGGCAAGCAGCGAGGGCTTGAAGGCCGCGCTACTGATCGTTACGAAGCAGTCGACGGAGGACCTTGCCGATGTTGACGCGCGGCTTGTCGTTGCGGAATCCGCCCTGCGTATTTTGGGCGATATCAAGGCGTACCTTGGCGATAGCGACTTTGCTGCGATGGTCGACGCCGCGACAAAGCAGGCAAACGATCAAAGGCAAGCCAAGGTATCGGCCGACGAGGCAGCCGTGGCGGAACATGCCTTGACTGGCAACTAGGTTTCGCGGACTAGGTTCTGAGCTAGGCCCCACTAGGGGCC
>SDBU01000171.1_pt1 | contig 93121 bp, 88 predicted proteins | sample 2277071 | NCBI WGS metagenome assembly SDBU01 (sample SAMN10397929, study PRJNA504765) | marine sediment metagenome | isolation source: marine sediment core GS08_GC12, 126 cmbsf | place: Arctic Ocean: Gakkel Ridge, Loki's castle | collected 2008
CGGTATTACTTTACTGTGTCGAGGAAAGCTTGTCTAAATCTCTGAAGTGTCCGTTAATTTAAACCCTAAAACTGTGCCATTTTCGCTGACGATTTACAATTCTTCGCTGACCAGGCGACACTTTACGTCAAAAAGAACATCAGCGGCCAGTGGCAGCAACGCTCCAGCTGGAATAGAAGCACCGGAGACCTGTCCGGTATCGCCGCCGTCTATGAAAACGACTGGAACCTGCTCATCACCGGCAAGGATTCGTCGGGCAATTTCAAGGTGTGGTCGCTCATTTACGGCGATGGCGGTGATGTCTCAGCAGGAAGCTGGTCGACTTTAAAAGAACTGGCCTCAGCGCCATCGGGCGGTGAATTTGAGTACCGCCAGCCATTTCTGGATAAAGCGGATGTTTACCGTGGTTTCTTTGTAGAGAAGTTTTCCGGCAGTCAGTCATACCACCGTCCTTTCTGGTCGCATACGGTCCTGGATGCCAGGTTTATTGATAACCTGTGGCGGGAACCGGTGCCATTCAATCTGTCGTCGGCATACGGTCTGGCCATAGCGCACCACGGAGACTACGGCTGGCTTTCCTGTCCATCGGGTGTGTGGCGTGCCAAATCGACTGTCCAGAACCTTGACCTGACCGCCGATGTGCTGGCGGTGCGGCAGGAAGCGGGGGAGACATCGGGTAAAATTACCGTGGAGCTGAGGAATGACCAGGGGCAGTACGCTTCGGTGGGGCAGGGAGAATTGTCTGTTCTTGACGTCGGCTGCCAGCTGGAATTCAGTCCCGGTTACCGGACGGAAGATGGCGGCGAGGTAAGTGCCGGGCAGGCGTACTGCCTTGAAGAGTACGAGCATACCAGTGCCGGTGGCTCGGCCAGTCTCATACTATACGCCCGGGATGGCTGGGAGGCCATCGCCGGCTGGAGGGCCAGACACCAATTCCGCTGGAACCGGGACTCAGAGGAGATGAGCGTCAAGGATATACTCGCCTTTGTCCTGGCCCGGGTGGGGCTGAAGCTGGAAGTGAAATCACAGTCATCAGTCATCACCGGTTTTTATCCCGACTTCACCATCAATTCCGGCAACCTCGGGGAAACAGTGGTCCGAAAATTGCTCTCCTTTGTTCCTGACGTGTTACTTGTTGAAGGCGCGACTGCCTGCATTGTGAATCCCCAGGCGTCAGACAGTTCCGTGTACAGCTACGGAGAGGAACATGCGATTCTGGAAGGAAGATACCATCAGGGAGCCTGGGAACTCAACCGCATCCAGGTGGAGGGCTATGATACTGGCAGCGATGAGATGATCGTGGTCGACCGTTTTAACTGGGGTGAGATAGAAAGACGGTATGATAGGTTAAAGCAGCTGGAAGACCGAAATATTGATTCGGTAACCAAAGCACAGGAACGCGGTGATGCTTATTTAAGACAGGCGGAGGTGGCATCGGCCAGCGGCACCATACTGGTGCCGGTCAATTGCGGCCAGCAACTTTACGACGTCATTGATATCACGGATATTCGTGCTGGGCTCAGCGCGGTCAAGCGGCGGGTACTTGGCTTTGTTCTCGTTTACAGTCCCCGCCGTGGCGAATACCGTCAGCGTCTGCAGCTGGGAGCGGTGTAAATTAATAGAGAGGGATGAGTTAAGTGAGTTTAAGGAAAGGCGTCCTGAAGAGTTTCAATTCCGGCAATTACACGGCCACTGTGCAGCTGGCGGGCAGCTATAAAGCCTATCTGGAAGACATCACCGTGGCCCGTAACCTGCCCGGCGGTGAAATGACCACTGGCAGGAAGGTGGCGGTCATCTTCTTTGACGAACATAATCCCAGAGAGGCAGTGGTGGTTGCGGTCTATACTCAGTAAGTTCTCTTGGAGGAATCAGGCAGGGTTTACCCCGCCCCGAAGACGTCTCGTCCCACCTCGGCAGGCTGGCGGCTTCTCACACAGCCCGGAGGATATATAGGCTTTTCCGGTGTCGGTGCTTCTGGTTTTTCCATTGCCGGTGCTCCCGGCTTCTCTGGAGGCGGTGTTACCTCAGCGAGCGGCTTTCTCTGCTGCAGGGCTTCCACGATGTGTTCGAGGGCTTTATTCTGCTCGGCAGCACCCCGTTTGAGTTCGTGAGATGCTTCGGCAAGACCCTGGATAGCGCTGGTGTGGCTCCTCAGGTGCCCGGCATATTCCGTCATGGCGGAAGCGAAGCTACTCAGCGCCTCCTGTGTCTGAGACATAACTTTCTCGGTGCCCTCAATCCGCTGGGCTAGCGCCTCGGTATCGCGTACTGTTGCTTGAATGACCGGCGCAAATACGCCGTGATGTATCTTCTGCCCGCCGCGGCTGATGTCACTGGCGTAGAGATAGAAGGTAAAAAGAGTCAGGGTAATTGCGACGAACATCAGTCCCTGCTGGCTCTGCAGGAAGAGGAAGGGGAAACCCAGGAAGGGAATCTGGCTGCTTACCGTGCCGCGCAGGTCCTGGGCGCGAACCGTAAACGGGTCCTCACCGGAATTATCGCCCTTGGTGCGCCAGGCAATGCCGTATTGAGTATCGCGTACCTCAATCACGCGGTGAGCAACGATCGGTGGGTAGTTATAGAAATCCCGGATTGCCGACGGTACGTTATAGATGATAACGTCACCAACTTTAACCTCTTCCGGGTTCTTGTCTTGAATCAGGATGAGGTTGCCGGCATGGAGTTCAGGCTCCATGCTGGTGCCGAAAACAGGCATAAACGGCATGGTGCCTCGTATCGCCATGAAGGCGGTGAGGCATAGCGCCACTACGGTAATGAGCGTGAGTGCCCGCTTGTAGCGGAATGTTCTGGTTAAGATTATTGTTAAAAATCCCCTCATCGTGCTGTTTTTATCCTATTTCGTTCTACTATAAATGTAACATAAAGGTATAAAGATTGGCGTAAAAAACATAAAGATTTCGTTAAGGTTACGTTAAACTTTCGTAAATAAACGGAATTTACCCTATCGCTGCTCGGCCTCGCAATACAGTTCCGGGGTCACCGTCCACCCCGCCTCCCATTCCGAAATCTCGCGGGAAAAGAGCTGGTAGGTGCCACCGGTAACCGAAAGCGTATAGCTGCCACCGCTGATCCCCACCAGGTTGAAGATGGCGATGCCGTTCTGCAGGTTCATCAGCTGGTAGCTGGGTGTTTTACCGGCCTCTTCCGAGCTTTCCAGGTACAAATACATACTGAGGTTGTCGTATGCCTTCAGCAGGTCATTGGTATTGGTAAGATAGACTCTCACCTGGAGGTTGCCGTCATAATCATCGTTGACGGTGATTTCAAACAGGTCGCCGGTGGGCGTGTTACCATTCAGTTCTGGGGCATCAAAATTGACGCTGGTGTAAACCTGTGTACACAGTGAATCTATGGCCACCCCTCCCTCTCTCATGCCGATGCCTATCTGTAAATTATCAATCTCGTTCCAGGTCCAGGGGTTGCCACTCTGCGGGTTATCGCTCCAGGAATTAGGATATTCAGCGTAGCTGGTGGTCAGGTTTTCCGAAAGGCCATTGTACTCAAAGCCGTTGGTCTTGATGTGAACGTAGGCTGAGTCTTGTGTGATATTGCCGGACGTCCGCGATACCATGAAAACCTCAACGTAGTTAATATCTCCACCCGCCGTCTGCGTGGTGTGATTGGCGGTATTGTATAAGTCCTCTTCCCAGCCAAATGATGGAGTGTAAACGTAGGTGCTGTCATCATCAGCAGTGGTCTCGTCCACCTTGCCCCAGTGTTCTCCAGAAGCCGGGTACTGGCTTTTAATATCAGTCTCATCACCGGCACCGACGGGTCTGTAAATTATGTCTTCGCTCGCCGTTGTTAAAACATCATTCCAGCCTGGCTGGCTTGCCGTGGCATTGACGGTGGCAATATCCCCCGTTGGCGTGGGCGTACCAATTGTTCCGGTAGCCGTGGTGTACGTATAGACGTATATCCCGCTACTGATGATGATGAGGGCAGCGGCGATGATAAGAAAGAATTTCTTGTTCAGCCTATTCGTTTCCATGCGTTATTATTCAGGTTAATAAGTTTGCCCTGTTACCGCTGGGTGGCCTCACAATAAAACTCGGGGGTGGCGGTCCATCCCGCCGCCCACTCCGAGGTGTTATCCGAAATCAGGCAGTAGCCGCCGCCGACGATTTCCACGGTGTAGCCTGATAGCGCTACGGTGTAGGTGATGGTAATATCACTCAGCTTTGGCGTGTCATCGCCGGGTCCGGAGAAAGAGGCCTGGTACTGCAGCCAGCGGTCACCATCGTGGGCGGAGTTGATTGCCGTGCCCGTCGTTATATAGTAATCGCCGGTATCGGTTGGGCCATACCAGGTTGCCGAGCTGAGACCTCCTTCGGTTGAGGCCGACCTCAACTGAAACTTGATATCTGTTCCGGAAGGCTCATTGATGGTGAAGTAAATGACCTGCCAGTCAAAGTTGCCGTAATTCCCGCCATCGTGGGTGGAGGAAGTGAGCGTTCCCGATGCGTAGTATGTTGAAAAGTAGACTCTTATCTCATCCAGCACCGGCGTATCACTGCTGTCAGAGGTAAACTCTGCGAGGTAGTAAAAGTTAGACCCGGACCAGCCCAGGCTGGAGAGGCTGATGTTGGCCGAGCCCTGCGATAGCGTGTCCCAGCCATCGAGCGTGCCCGCCGAATTGTACCAGTTGGTATTGTCCTGGGAAAACTGTACTCTCAGGCCGGTTGCGGCCGGAATTGCCGAGGCATCGTAATAGAAGTCATCAATGCTGGCCACATTGGCACTGGCCAGCAGATTTGTGGAGGTAATGGTGCCCCGCGCATAGTAGGTAATCGAAGTATAGTTGACCTCAACATAGACCTGGGTACAACGGGTATAACGCCCTGCCGGGCCGCCTGTGGTTATGCTGCCCCTCAGCCCGACGCCGGCCTGCAAATTGTCTATCTCGGTCCAGGTCCAGGGATTGCCGGTCTGGGGATTGTTATTCCACTGGTAGGAATAGGTGGCATAGCTGGTGGTTAGCAGGTGTGGGGTATCGTTATATTCAGTACCATTGGTCTTGATATGAATATAGGCGGATTCTCTAGACGGATCACTGATAGCCCTGGCTACCATGTAAACTCTGACGTAATTTATGTTGCCCGAACCGGTGCTGTGGTTAGTTATATTGTACAGGTCCTCCAGATAGTCAACGACATTGGTTTCAACGTAGGTGCCGTCGCCGTCTGAGGTGGCTTCAGCCACCTTGTCCCAGTGCGCCCCGGTGGCCGGTTCCTGAACGGAGATGAGGGTCTCATCGCCGGCGGCATTCGGCCTCACGGTTTCATTTGCTGAGGAAGCAGAGGTGTAATCAAGTTTGACCTGGCCGCCAGAAATTGTAACATTGGCCGCAGAGGCAATCTTGCTCTGGTCATCAAAGCTGTCGGTGACGTTATCGGTGAACGTATCAAGTAATACGTCTCCAGGGCTGGTGGTGGTGTCAAGCTGGCTTAAGGTGCCGTCCTCAAAGTCGGACTGAGTCGTCTGGACCCAGTTTTTTGACGAGGAGGTGATGCCGGCCAGAGAGAAGTTGGCCCTTCCGTTCTGCATGGAGAGGACCTGGTAATCTGGTGTCTCTCCGGCTTCATCCGAGCCTTCGAGGTATAGTTTCATATTGATGTACTTGTAGGCTCTGGTTAAGTTGGCGGCATTGGTCAGGTAGATGCCCACTTGTACGTCGCCGGTATAGGCGGCGTTGGGGGTTATATCAAACAAATCACCTGTGGGGACTTCTCCACAGGTGATATTTTCCGAGAGATTATCGGTGACCGAACTCCAGCCCGGCTGGCCTGTTGAGGTATTAACGGTGGCAACATCGGCCGAGGGCTCGCCGACGCTAACGGTCCCAACGGCAGTGGTATACGTATAGGCAAAGGCCCCGCCACTGAGTACCAGGACAAGACCCAGCGCCACGAGCAGATAAAATTTCCTTTTTGTGTTTCTTTCCCACTGCTTGGTCATTCATACCCATATTTTGGTATTTCTTTAATTTTACCTCTGGGTTATTTCACACCATATCTGTGGCTGGTAGCTGCCGCCGGTAAGCGACTTAAACGGGTGCAGCCGGTACCCACCGCCGGTGAGCACTATTTTGTAAGGGCCGCCACCGGGGTCGTTTTCCCAGGTAAACATAACCTGGGCGTTCTGCAGGTTGAGGACCTGGGCGGTTCCCTGTTCATCAGCCGTGCTGTTGGTGCTGTCCTGGAATTCAAGCATCATGTTGACGTGCTGGTATTGCCGTACTAGCTGCCCGGTATTGATCATATATACGGTTACCACCAGGTCACCGGTGTAGTTTTCCGTCGGCGTGATGTCGAATATTGTGCTCGACGGCCAGGTGCCGGTGAATTTGCCGAAAACGGTCGGTGCGGTGATGCTGGAGCCCGCCGTGATATTGGCAAAGTCAGATGTTGGTGCGGTAACGCCGATGGTGGCGGTGGCGGTGGTAAAGGTGTAGGCAAACATGCCACCGGTTACTACTAACAATGCCACTAGAGCGATAAGCAGTATTTTCTTCATTTTTATGCCTCCCTTTATGACAGTTGGTGATTACTTTGCTCAAATCTTACCATTTGTCATAATATCTGTCAACTTATAGCCAGTTACTATATTTGCTATATCAGTACTGTTCTCTTTCCCTGTTTCGGGGTTGCCCCATCTGAGGCCAACCCCGAAACTGAGCGAGTCACCTGCTGCTTCATTACAGACCAGCCTGGACTACTTCAACGGTAAGTGAGGGAGCCCATGACCCGGAACCAGTAACGCCCGATAAGTAAGCCCAGGGGAATGCCCGGTGGACACCGCCCGTCACCTGAACATAGAAGTCTGTGCCGGCAGTGAAATTAGAGGAGGTAGAAACAAAGCTCACTACGCCGTTTTGCAGAGTGAGAGGTTTGGTTATTCCCTCTACATCCAGAAAATTGCCGGCATTATCTGCAATTTTTATGTTCATCAGGAGCATCCCGTATTTGTAACTCAGCTGGTCGAGGTTGTCGAGATAAACGTTTATTTGCAGGTCACCGGGATAATCGGTATCAGGTGTAATATTAAAGAGGTTACCGGCTTCTATGCGGCCCCGGTAGCTTCCGAACGCATCGTAGCTGGGAACAGTATTATTTACCGTAACGTCGGCGAAGCTAGCCGAAGCACCTGAGACGGTTAGGCTGGTGGAGGTGGTCGTGTACGCATAGGCAAACATGCCACCGGTAACGGCCAGCGATGCCGCCAGAGCGATAACCAAGTAGCGTCTCAGTGTGTTTCCCATGATTTCCTTAATTATTGTGTTCATTTGTTTCCTCCTTTTGCTTGATTGACAATTTCAATTAATTCTTTTAACATATTGCTGACATTTCCTCGGGTGGCAGGTTTTCCTCTCGGCTCTTTCTTTTAGGGATTCCTACCATCTTTAGTAATGTCTTCTTCCCTGGTCGATTTCACATTTGATCACCCCCCTGTTTCTGCTTGTTTAACTTATATCTCCGCTGAGGAATTTGAAATGTTCTTTCAGGCTTTCCTTGAAAGCGGTGAATTCCTCTTTGGTAATGTATTCGGTGCCCGGTTTGCCGGTGAAACTGACCCTTGATATTGCTGGCAGACTGCTCTGTGCCGCCTCAATCAACACCAGTTTCTGGTCGTTGACGACCAGCTTGTAATGGGCAGACTGAAGCCGGTTGTCCAGTGTCTCATCATTGATGACCAGTGTACTGGCCACCTGTTCTCTCGTGTTTCCATCAGCGACCTGGTGCAGGATTTCCGCCTCACGAGTAGTAAGGTGCGCCAGCAGTTTCCCAACCTCCTCGCCGAGCGAGGAGAAAGCGGTAAAATCATCCAGAATCCGGGAGGCAATTTCCGGTTTCCAGATGACCTCACTTATCGGTTGTTTGCCCTTCACTGCTTCCCGTATTGAGTTGACGACGACCTCGGGGTCGACGTCCTTGGTGAAGCAGGCACTGGCCCCGCTTTTCAGCGCGTCAAAAAGCTGTCCTTCGTTATAATTATCCATGACCAGAATGACTGATACTTCGGGCAGGATCTGTTTAATTTGGCGCGTAGCCTCAAAACCGTTTACCTTATCATGGCTGGCGTTCAGAATGGCTACCTGTGGTGGGTTGGCTTCAATAAAATCAAGTGCCTGCTCGTTGCCCACGTCCTCACCAATGACTTCCATATCTTCCTCACCGGACAGGGTGAAATGAATGCCTTCGCGGAAGAGCACTTGCCAGTCTGCCAGGAATACAGTTATCTTTTCCATTCTCAGCTCCTCTAAGGCTGCGATGATTGCTACGCTTTTAATCTAACATGCGGGCATAAAGAGAGGCATAAAAAAAATAAAGATTTCGTAAAGGTTCTATTAAAGTTTCGTAAAGAAGGGCGTGCGGAATGATGAGTAGTGAAGTTTACCGGAAAGTCTCTGGGTTGTTCGGCCAGAGCTCAGACGGGACTGACAAATTTGTAGCCCATACCGTGCTCGGTAACGATGATGCGGGGTGACTCAACGTTATCACCGAGCTTTTGCCGCAGGTGCTGGATGTGCACCCGGAGCAGGTCTCTGGCGTCACGATATGCTTCGCCGCAGGCTTTGGCGAGCAGGTTTTCATGGGAAAGCAAACGCCCTTCATTCTTGATGAGATAGTAAAGCAATTTGTATTCCGTGGACGTAAACTTCACCGGTCTGCCGTCAATCTTGACCTCATGGCGGTTAAAGTCGACGTGCAATTTCCCACTGGTGTAGGGCCGTTCCTCAGCCGGCTCAGACCCACCCACGGCGCGGCGCATTACCGCCTGCGCCCGGGCCAGCAGTTCAATATGGCTGAAGGGCTTGGTAACATAGTCATCGGCCCCCAGCTCAAGCCCCTTGGCGATGTCTGTGTCCTCGTTCTTCACGGTAAGCATTATTACCGGCACCTGAGAGAAGCGCCGTATCTCGCGGAGCACCTGGAAACCATCCATATCGGGCAGCCCGATATCAAGTATGACCAGATCAGGGTTTTCCTTCTCGACAAGCTCCAGCCCTTTGCTGCCGTCATTGGCGGGAAACACCGTGGTGTTGCCCCACCGTAGCTGGAAGCACAGTGTCACTACCTCTATTATTTCCGGCGAATCATCAATAACTACTACATTCATCCGTACAACCCCGGTACTTATCTCTGGTCAGATAGCGGCAGGGAGAAGCTAACGCGACTACCCTTTCCCAGTGTACTCTCCAGCCAGACCTTGCCGCCGTGAAGTTCTACCAGGAACTTGGTAATGGCCAGTCCCAGTCCGCTTCCTTTGCCCCCGTTAATCTGGTAATAGGGTTGAAAGACCAGGTCCTGCTTATTAATCGGAATGCCCATGCCGTTATCAGCCACCTCAATCATAAGGTTGGCATCATTACTGGTGGCGCTCACGGTAATGTTCCCTCCCTCTGGAGTGAACTTGCTGGCATTGGTGAGCAAGTTCAGCAGTATCTGTTCCAGGTAATGACGGTGGGCCCTGATATGAGGTAGTGTGGTGGGCAAATCAACGTGTAAGGTCTGTTTCTTACTGTGCGTGATTGGATAAATCTGGGAGGTAACGTCATGAATGACCGGTCCAATCTCAAGCAGTTCTGGTTGAAAAGAGAACTCTCCGGAAAGTAGCCCGGCCATTTCCGAGAAGTTGGACAGCTTTTCATCAAGGCTGTGCGCATTGCGAGTGATATTCTGGATAAGTCTTAGCGGCATACTTTTATGGTCAGGCTGAAGCTCTTCGGCTAGAAGTTCTGCGGAAACAATGATGGCGGTAAGCAGCGTTTTCAGCTCATGAACGGTGGCATCGCCAAAGCCGATCTTTTGGCTTCTCTTGTTATTTATCTGTTTCACACCTGCCATGTCTCCCGCCCTCGGTGAATTCGATTAATCTTCTCCGGTCAGCAGGATATTACTCGTTCCCTCTGCTCATTCCCTTGGCGACGAGTTTTATCGTGTTGAGAATGCCAATGACCGCCCGCTGAATCTCAATTGACTCTTCCGCTAACACCTTGGCAACATACGGATCCAGGCGTCGGTTGCCGTAAGTGGCACTTTTCTCTTCAGCTACTCCGGAAGTCTGTGGCGACAGAAAGCCGGCGAGAGTAAAGAGTTCATCCTCGTCAAAGCCAAGCGGCTTGGCAATTCTGCGCAGGATGTGAGCTGAAGGAAAGCGCTCGCCCCTTTCAATACGTCCTAGATGAGAGGAAGACACGCTCGAAGTGGCAGCGAGTTCCTGAAGCGTCAACGGAATGGTGATTCTCTGCTGTTTTATTATTCTGCCAAGATCATTATTTACTCGTGACATAACTGCACTCCTCCATATTTCTTATTCTAATTCGCCAAATGGCAAATGTCAATATACCTGAATTAGCGCCATTTGTCCATATATATCCCAAGCTCATTCTAAACGGGACAAGTTAAAATATCGTTAAAATGGTGATAAAATTTCATTAAAATTCGCTGGTTGGAGTCCTTATCTTTTCTTGACATTGGGTTCAGCTACTGACTAAAATGTGATGGTGCCGTGTTTTGTAGTATCGATGCTCTGGTGTGGTCATCTTCCCAGATGTTGAAAATAAAAAATAATCTGGTTTTGGTAAGGAGGATGATGCTATTTGGCCGAGGTAGTGGCGGGCGATAACGAGAGCTTTGAAAGTTTGCTCAAACGGTTCAACCGTCGGGTCCAGCAAACCGGCATTTTATCGGAAGTACGTCGTCGGGAGCACTATGAAAAGCCAAGCGTCAGGCGCAAACGTAAAAGAGCGGTAAAAGGACGCAGTATCGCCAGAGAAACGAGAAGGTAGTCCATTGGTGAGGACAATATGGTAGAGGCAAACCTGAAACAGAAGCTGTCTGGTGACCTCAAACAGGCAATGAGAAGCGGCGATACCGTGAGGCGGGGTGTCATCAGGATGCTGATGGCGGCCATCAACAATGCCGAAATTGCCCGGCAGGCCAAGCTGGAGGACAGCGATATCCTTGGCGTTATCACCAAAGAGGTCAGGCAGCATCACGAGAGTATAGCGGCCTTCAAGCAGGGAAACCGGCAGGATCTTGTTGATAAGGAAGAGGCGGAGTTGGCCGTACTTCAGGGATACCTGCCGCAGCGGATGAACCGGGAAGAGGTTGTTGAGACCGCTCGAAAGGTCATCACAGAAGTGGGCGCCGAAGGGCCGGGTGATAAAGGCAAAGTAATGCCAAAGCTTATGGCACAGCTTAGAGGTCGGGTGGACGGTCGTGAAATCAACGAAGTAGTTAGCGAATTACTCAGTTCATGAATCGGGTGAAGAAGAACGAGCATTTTGAGTGTTCAAGAGGGGCGCAAGCCCCTCTTTTTAATCTCCGGGTAATAGAGTGACGAGCGAATGCACCGAATAGAAGTCCGGCTGAAAAGCCATCTACCAGATGCCCGAGGGCAGGGACTGGTCAAAGACATCCATGACCTTGGCATTACGACCGTATCTGATGTACGCGTCGTGGATATCTACTGGCTTGATGCCGAGCTCGATGCGCCGACGCTGGATTTGATAGGGTGCAGTCTCCTCGCCGACCCTGTTACCCAGCTCTACAGCTACCAGCAGGGTTCACCGGCCGAGCCAGTTGATGAATCCAGATACCATGCTGTTGAGGTCGCCTATAATCCTGGAGTTACCGACCCGGTTGAGGATAGTGTCCTGAAGGCGATTCGGGACCTGAAGGTGGAGGCTGTGAGCGCGGTCAAGACTTCAAAGCGGTATCTCATCGAAGGTCAGCTAACCGGTGAACAGGTGGGAGTTATTTGCAGCCGATTGCTGGTGAACCCCATTATCCAGCACGTAGTGGAACGGGAACAGCTCAGCTTCCCGGAGAACCCAAGATATCATTTCAAACTGGAAGCAGTCGATATCCTGACCGCCGACCGGACGGCATTGCAGAAGCAGTTCGGGTTCACCGCTGATGAATTTCAGGCCATTGTTGATTATTACCAGAAGCAGGGCCGTAACCCGACCGATATTGAGCTTGAGACGCTGGCTCAGACCTGGTCGGAGCACTGTGTCCACAAGACATTCAAGGGTCGGTTCACGCTGGATAACAAGGTAGTGGACAATCTGCTGAAAAGCACCGTGATGAAGGCAACCCGGGAGCTCGACAGGCCCTGGTGCCTTTCCGTTTTCGTGGATAATGCCGGTGTCATCGATTTTGATGGTCAGTGGGCGCTCTGTTTCAAGGTGGAAACGCATAACCATCCCTCGGCGGTGGAGCCGTACGGAGGGGCCGCCACCGGAATCGGCGGTGTCATCCGTGACCCTCTCGGCACCGGACTGGGCGCAAAGCCCATCGCCAACACTGATGTCTTCTGTTTCGGCCCACCCGATTTACCTTACGACAGGTTACCCCGGGGAGTACTGCACCCCCGCCGTATGTTCAAAGGAGTGCGGGCCGGAGTGGCCGACTACGCCAACCGACTCGGCATACCGACACTCAACGGCGCCATTCTCTTTGACGAGCGTTACGTGGCCAACCCGCTGGTGTACTGCGGGACACTGGGTCTGCTGCCGAAGGAAATTGCCCGGCACGGTAAGCAGAGACCGGGCGATAAGGTGGTCCTCATTGGCGGCCGGACGGGCCGGGACGGCATTCACGGCGTTACCTTCGCCTCGGAGCAGCTCACCGGGGCGTCAACGACCACTTCTTTCACCTCGGTTCAGATCGGTAATCCCATTGTGGAAAAGAAGATGATTGATATTCTCCTCCAGGCCCGTGACCGCGGTCTATATGCACGCATCACTGACTGCGGTGGCGGAGGCCTTTCCTCGGCGGTGGGGGAGATGGCGGCGGAGACCGGTGTCCGGGTTGACCTGGACAGGGTGCCCCTGAAGTACGCCGGGCTCACCTATGCCGAAATATGGATTTCCGAATCTCAGGAGAGGATGATTCTGGCCGTACCGCCCGCGAAAGTAAACGAGCTTTTAAAACTCTTTGCCAGTGAGGATGTGGAGGCGACCGTTATCGGTGAATTCACCGATAACCGCCGGCTACGACTTTTCTATGATGGGAAACCGGTCGGCGACTTAGAAATGGGATTTTTGCATGATGGTATCCCGCAGTTGCAAAGGGAGGCAGTCTGGGAACCAACCCGTCACCCCGAACCCGATTTCGCTGAGCCATTGCACTTGAATGAGCCGCTGCTGAAGATATTAAGTTCGTGGAACGTGTGCAGCAAGGAATGGGTCATCCGCCAGTACGACCACGAGGTGCAGGGGGGTAGCGTCCTCAAGCCGCTGGTGGGGAAGCATAATGACGGTCCCGGTGATGCGGCTATCATTCAACCCATACTGGGCTCGCCAAAAGGCGTCATCATTGCCAACGGCATTAACCCCGGCTATGCCGATATTGACCCTTACTGGATGGCTGCCTCGGCGATTGATGAAGCCCTGCGGCAAATTATTGCCGTGGGTGGCGACCTTAACCGGGTGGCGCTGCTGGACAACTTCTGCTGGGGCAGTGCCCGCCGACCCGAGATGCTGGGGGCACTTGTTCGCGCCGCGCAGGCCTGCTATGACATGTCCGTTGTTTATGGAACCCCCTTTATTTCGGGCAAGGACAGCCTGAACAATGAGTTCGAGTATGAAGGCAAAACCATATCTATCCCGCATACGCTGCTCATCTCGGCCATCGGTGTCATGGACGACGTGAGCCGGGCCATATCCATGGACTTCAAGCAGGCTGGTGACTTCATCTACATCGCGGGCAGCACCCGGTGTGAACTCGGCGGCTCGGCGTATCTGAAGAACCGGGGTTTGGTCGGCAACGGCGTACCAAAACTTGACCCGCAGCAGAGCAGACTCCTGATGGAAAGCCTGAGCGCGGCCACCAGAAAGGGGCTGGTCAGGGCCTGCCACGACTGCAGCGAGGGAGGCATCGGCGTGGCGGTGGCCGAAATGGCCTTTGCCGGCGGGCTGGGGGCGAGTATAAACCTGAAAGAGGTGCCGCTTGGCGAGTCCATAGACCGTGACGATTTCACCCTCTTTTCGGAATCGAACAGCCGGTTCATCATAGAGGTGGCGCCTGATAAGAAAGACGCGTTTGAGAAAGAAATGGCAGGCATGCCCTTTGCCCTGATTGGCCGGGTAGTCAATGAGCCGGAGCTTGATGTTTATGGGCAGAAGGGAAATAGCGTTGTCTCCATATCTATAAATGAATTAAAGGAGGCCTGGCAGAAGCCGCTGAGGTGGTGACGGATGGTTAAAACAATCGTGCTGCGGGCGCCGGGCACCAACTGTGACGCGGAGACCGTCTTCGCCTTTGAGCAGGCCGGTTCGGCGGTAGATTTGGTTCACGTCAACCAGGTTATCAGGCATGAACGACGGCTGACTGACTACCAGATACTGGTCATTCCCGGTGGCTTCACCTATGGCGACGATATCGCGGCCGGTAAAGTGCTGGCCAACGAGATAAAGCTCAAGCTGGGGGAGGACATCAGGCGCTTTTTTGAGGTCGGTGGGCTCGTTCTGGGCATCTGCAACGGTTTTCAGGTGCTGGTTAAAGCCGGTTTTCTGCCTGAGCCGCAAAATGGCCGCCAGCCGCGGATAACACTGGCGGCCAATGATTCGGGCAAATTCGAGTGCCGGTGGGTTCGCCTGGCGGTAAATAAAAAAAGCTCCTGCGTTTTCACGAAAGATATGGACGGCATGTACGTTCCGGTGGCGCACGGCGAGGGTAAGTTTGTCGCCGAGCCGGATATTCTGCCGCATATAAACGTTGTCGTTCGTTACGCTGACGAGCAGGGCGATGCCGGGGCTGGCTATCCCCATAACCCCAATGGCTCCGTGGACAACATCGCTGGCATCTGCGATTCTTCAGGGCGGATATTTGCGCTGATGCCCCACCCCGAGCGGCACATCAGGGGCACCCAGCACCCGCAGTGGACAAGATTTGGTGCTAAAAAGTACGGGGATGGCTTTCCGATTTTCCAGAACGCCGTCAGGTGGGTACAGAGGTCATAGCTGGGAACTGAGCTTAATCCCTGCTTTCTAGTTTCGTGCCGGTATCGATAATATCCCACGGTAATTTCTGGCCTTCCGGCCACTGCTGGTGGGCGTAATAATCGGTATCCAGCCGGCATTTGGCCACCGCCTTTCGCCAGCCCGCCAGCGAAATATCTTCGATGTTATTCAGTACTTGAGCCACTCTCGTATCGCCGCGGGCGAGCACCGCCTGAACCTGACTCCACGCTGGACTTTCACTCTTTAACTGGATACCCTGCGGGGCCAGGCTGCCCTTTAATCGGGCAATCCGTTGTTTCAATGTCAAGATTGAGGCCATGGGCAGACGCTGAAACGGTGTGCCCGCCTTGGGGACAAATGGGGCGATGTTGAGCGAGAGGCGGGCACCTTTTGCCTGCCGGTCAAGTATGCGCTTGCACTGTAGGGTAAGTCTGATGATTTCTTCTATATCCTCACCTGTCTCCGTGGGTAGGCCGACCATAAAGTATAGCTTGAGTCGTTTGATTCCGTGCCTGGCCAGCTTGCCAACAGCATCGGTAATATCATCCTCGCAGATACCTTTGTTAATCATCCGGCGCAGGCGCTCCGAACCGGCTTCGGGAGCAAGGGTTATCGTGCGTGTGCCCCCGCCGGCGATTTCGGCAAGTATGCGTTCCGGGAGGTTATGGGCACGCATGGAGCTCATGGAAAATTGAGCCCCCATCTGGCGCAGACCGGTCAGCAGTTCCTCAAGATGGGGATAATCGGAAACTGCCGGGCCCACCAGGCCCAGGCGCTTCCGATGAGAAAGGCCTTCCTTTGCCTGGGCGAGCAGGGTGTCGACTGAGCGGAAGCGCATCGGTCGGAAAACAGTGCTGACCAGACAGAAATGACAGCGCCATGGACAGCCCCGCTCCACTTCAATGAGGTACAGGTCACCGAGTTCGGTGTCCCTGGTCAGTATGACCGACCCGACCGGAAAGTCGTCAAGGTTTTCCGTCCACTGACGGGTTACGGGAATCTTTGGTAGCATCCGGGGAACATAAATGCCGGGCACAGTCGCCAGTGATTTCAATAATTCCTCGCGTTTCGCATTGATATTATTAGTCACTGATGACAGCAGGCCCGGCAGTAATTTTTCTGCCTCCCCGATGCCGAAGCCGTCAAAGAATGGGGCTAGCGGCATGGGATTGGCCGTGACGCAGGGCCCGCCGGCGATAATCAGTGGATGGCTTTCATCACGGTCGGCTGAGAATGGGGGAATGCCGCTGGCTTTGAGTATGGAAATAACGTTGAAATAGTCAACCTCGTAAGAGATGGTGAAAGCCACTACTCTAAAAGCGGAAAGCGGTCGTCTTGATTCCAGTGAAACCGGGGGAGCTTTACGTTCCTGGTTATCTATTTCCCAGAAAACCCGCTCACACACGATGTCGCCGTGTCTGTTGAGCAGGGAATATAGTGCGTGCAGCCCCAGATTGGACATGCCTATATAATAGGAATTGGGGGAGACGAGAGCGATGGGTAATTTGCCACCCCAGTCTTTGGTGATGGCGCCTTTTTCTCTGGCAAGGCGTTCCCTGGGGCTGATTTCCAATCCCCTGGCCCTGTTTCCTCTGCGTGGGCTCATGCCATTTTTTATGACTTCCAGCAGTCTCTCAAAAACTGCTTGTTTATGGTGATTACTCTATCCGCCATGTTTCGCAACTGCCAGGAAGAGCCTCTTTTCCCGAACAGAGCCACCTCAACGTGATTGCCATTGTCCTTTACTGCCTGAAGAGCTCCGGCGTAGTCACTGTCCCCGGCAACGAGAATTGACACGTCGTAATTATTTTTAAAGCTGTGTGTCAGCATGTCCGTAGTCAGCTGGACGTCAGTGCCTTTCTCGTATGGCGGTACATTCGGCCAGTTGAAATAGACCAGTCGGCCAAGGCGCAGCTCCAGGTATGGTATGGCGTTCACCCCGGCGAAAAACGCCTGCTGGTGCTGGTAGCGTTCCGGTTCTTCTTTCCTGCCCACTCTGGCATTGTAATAGTAAATTCTGATTAATTGACGGCGGCCCAGAAGCTTGTGGCAAAACCTGCCGATGTCAAGGTCAGTCCGGCCGAAGGTGTTCTTCAGTGAGTGGTACATGTTGCTCCCGTCGATAAATATCATTACCCGCTCGGCCATTTTTATGCCTCCTTGATGGGGAGAGGACGCCATCTTTCCTTTAATTATATAGTCTTTTTCAGGAAATTACGACCGTTTTAGCTCATTTGCGGGGTTATTAATACGGGTGGTATAATTGGCCGATATATTTGATGCGGAGCTTATGAATGAAACTGAGTCGTGAAGAGGTGCTGCGTATTGCCCGCCTGGCTCGCCTGGGAGTGACTGAAGAGGACGTCGATAAGTTCCGGGAGCAGCTATCCAATATTCTGCAGAACTTTGAAATTTTACGGCAGGTGGACACTGAAGGTGTTCCGCCCACCGCCCAGTCGATTGTGCTCCAGAATATAATGCGTGATGACGAGGTCGCTCCGTCCCTTCCCCCGGAGGACATACTGGCCAATGCTCCTCGCCGGGAAGGGGAGTGTTTTCGGGTGCGGGCGGTTTTAGAGTGACTGCAGGGGACATACGCGGTTGTCTTTTAGCAAGAAAACTGACACTGATAAGCTATACCGGAAAGGACTTAAGCTTGAGTATATTACCGTCGTCTATAATGTTCTTGAGGCGGTCGCCTCGATTGTTTTTGGCGGTATTGCCGGCAGCATTGCCCTGATTGGCTTCGGGCTGGATAGCATTGTTGAGTCATTCTCCGGTTTAATCTTAATCTGGCGGCTCAGGCAACATGGTAAAATATCCGAAGAAAAAGAAAAGAGGATTGAAAAACGGGCAACGAGGTTTGTCGCCGTTACATTCTTCGTTCTCGGCCTGTATATTTTCGTCGAGGCAATAAGAAAATGGGCTGTGGTTGAAGTCCCGGAGCCATCACTGCCGGGCATTTTAATTGCCATAGCATCTTTAATTGTCATGCCGGTACTAACCGTACAGAAATACAGAACAGGGCAGCAAATCAGCAGTCGGGCACTTGTTGCCGACTCCAAAGAGACACTGGCCTGCGCCTTTCTTTCTCTGGCGCTATTAATAGGTCTGGGGGCAAACTACTTATTTGGATTCTGGCAGGCAGACCCTATTATAGGAATCATAATTGCCGTGTTCCTGTTTTGGGAGGGGTGGGCAGGCTGGAAGGAATCCGGTGAGGAAGACAGTGACTGATTATACCGAATTGACCATTCACGAAGCCCACAAATTGCTTAAAAGTCGGCAGCTCTCATCCGTGGAGCTGACCCGAGCCTATCTCGACCGTATCTCAAAGGTGGAGTCTAAAATTCAGGCCTTCGTCACTGTTACCGATAAGCTGGCGCTTAAGCAGGCGGAGGCAGCCGACCGTCGGCTGGCGAATGATGGCGTCAGCCCGCTGACGGGCATTCCGGTTCTTATTAAAGACGTTATGTGTACCAAAGGCGTCAGGACCACCTGTTCCTCCAAGATACTGGAAAACCTGATACCGCCCTATGATGCCACCGTTGTGGAGAAACTGAAGGCCGGTAACGCCGTGATTATCGGCAAGGCGAACATGGATGAGTTTGCCATGGGCTCATCGACGGAGAACTCGGCCTTTTTCCCCACCCATAATCCCTGGGACCTGAGCCGGGTGCCAGGCGGCAGCAGTGGTGGTTCGGCGGCAGGGGTTGCCGCTGGAGAGACCGTCTTTGCCCTGGGCTCGGATACCGGCGGCAGCATCCGCCAGCCGGCCGGTTTCTGCAGCGTGGTTGGTTTCAAACCGACCTATGGCCGGGTCAGCCGTTACGGTCTGGTGGCATTTGCCAGCTCCCTCGACCAGATTGGCCCGCTCACCCGGGATGTCACTGACTGTGCCCTGGTCATGAACGCTATCGCCGGTTATGATAGCCGTGATTCCACATCGGCACCGCAGCCGGTGCCGGATTACACGCGATGCCTGGATGCCGACCTCAAGGGTATTCGAATCGGCGTGCCAAAGGAATATTTTGTGGAGGGGATGCAGGCGGAGGTGGCAGCGGCGATAAAAGTGGCGGTAAAACAGCTTGAAGAACTGGGGGCGGAGGTTGACTGGGAAGTATCGCTGCCCCACACCCCCTATGCCCTCGCTGTTTATTACATCATTGCTCCCTCGGAGGCTTCCGCCAACCTGGCCCGTTATGACGGCGTCAAGTACGGCTTTTCCTACCAGGCGCCGAGCATGTGGGAGTCGCTGGAGAAGACCCGTCAGTTCGGCTTCGGCGCCGAGGTAAAGCGGCGCATCATGCTCGGCACGTATGCGCTGTCGGCCGGCTACTATGACGCCTACTACCTGAAGGCGCAGAAGGTCAGGACGCTGATACGGCGTGAGTTCGACCAGGCATTCGAGAAATACGATGCCCTGGTAACCCCCACCTCCCCCACCGTCCCCTTCAGGATAGGGGAGAAGGTGGACGACCCGCTCCAGATGTACCTCAGCGATGTCTGTACCATGCCCGTAAATATCGCCGGTCTGCCGGCCATTTCCATTCCGGGGGGCTTTGCCGACGGCCTGCCAATAGGCTTGCAGATAATAAGTAAACCCTTCGGTGAAGAAACGATTTTAAAGGTCGCCCACGCCTATGAGCAGTCAACCGAGTGGCACAAGAGGCGACCCAAGATTTAAGGGAAGTCTAAGAGGGGCGAAGCCCCTCTTCCCAATATCACCACCCTCTCGACTGTTTTAACTGCCCACGGCCTCTACAATATGCGGAATGAATCTCTCCCACCCCATCGGTACCAGATGGACTCCCTGGCACAATGACTTCGCACTTTCAATAAATTCAACGGTTATTTGCTGGCTTGTACCAAAAAGAGCCAGCATCAACGGCTCAATTTCTGACTATGTCTCACAAAGAAGAACAACGCTATAAGGCCAACAATTAAAAAACTACCAACTGTGATACCAATCCAGGGTGCCATTTTAGATTCCAACTTCCATTCATTAGTATTGAAGCACACTGCTCAACTTCAATATACATATCTCATGAATAGAGAACAATAGTACCTTTGGGGGTGTCTAAATAGTACTTTCGTAACAGTGCTGGTCAAAATGAACCCCTGTCCGTGTAGCTACTATGACACCTCTTTGGAATACTACTACCCGGATATAGCCAACAACAAAGCTAATTTGTTATCAATGTTTTAAATTCAAAATTTCAATAACAGCAATTCCTGTTTTAATAAAATAAACATTTTATCGAAAATTTCATTTACGATTGTTGATTTTCAAACCACAATCATATTGACAAATAAATTTTGGAGGTCACTCAACTTTAATAAGACCCCCCAGCCCTTTGGCAAGCCGGGGGGTCTCTCTTAGAACCGACTAACAGTCACCTGGTTAGTGAAATCAAGAGGCAGCTGTCTTTTGTTTGCCCACTGCTCTCAGTCTGGTTATGGCCAGGTAGACTAAAACGACAGCCAGGATAAAGAGGACCACAACAACGATTGACTGCACAATGTTGGCGGCGGCTATCGTTTTAAGGAACATAAACACCAGCGCCGTCAGGGTAACGGCCATCATGAAAACCATGGGATAAAGAACAAATTTGTTGTCCTTGCCAGTTCTGGTCAGCCAGGCGGCAACAGCCAGCAGAGCCAAAGCGGCCACAAGCTGGTTAGCCGAACCGAACAGGGGCCAGAGCGTCGACCATCCACCACTCAACGCCAGCCAAGCAGCCAAAATCACGCCAATGGCGCCGGCCACCCAGCGATTGGTGATAAAGGTAACAATGGCTGAGGGCTTCCCCTCTTCCTTTTCGGTTAACTCCACAAGCATAAACCGGCACAACCGGGTGGCGGTATCCAGGGTAGTCAGGGCAAAAGCGGCCAGAACCAGGCCGCCGAAGACTACACCAACCGCCAGTGGAATCCCTATGCTGGTGAGGAAATTACCGATACCCTGGGAAAAGACACCCCCCCAGCCGACTTCTTTGAGGAGGGCGGTGTAGTCACCCAGAAGCAGGTAAGCCACAGTGATAAGCGCAATCACCGCCAGCAGGCCCTCCAGCAGCATACCGCCGTAACCGATTGGCTTGATATGGGCTTCGCTGCTCAACTGCTTGGAGGTGGTCCCCGAAGAGACCAGGGAGTGGAAGCCGGAAATGGCACCACAGGCAACGGTAACGAAAAGTATGGGGAAGAGATAGCCAAGGTTGGTCTCAAAACCAGTAAAAGCGGGCAGCTTGATTGCCGGGTTGGTGGCAAAAATAGCGATAACGGCGGCAATCAGGAACCCGTACAGCAGGAACGAGTTCAGGTAGTCACGGGGCTGCAAAATGATCCACACCGGCAGGCTGGCGGCAATAAAGGCATATGCCAGCAAAATAGGTATCCACCAAGTAAGTTCCAGACTAATAGGAAACCGGACACCCAGCCACACACACAGAGCCAGCAGAACCACACCGATTATGCTGCTCAGCAGCAGGGGTGCCCCCCGCCGGAGGACAGTGTAACCAAAGAGAATAGCCAGCCCTATAAACAGTAGGGAAGTCGTTGCCACTGAAGGAAAAGATTCGAACATCTTGGCGACGACAAAAGAAAAGACGGCCAGAACGAGAATCAGGGTGAGCCAGGCGAAGGCGGCAAAAAGCTTTTTAGCACTGACGCCGACATTCTCCTTGAGGATTTCAGCGATGCTCTTAGCCTTGTGACGGATAGAAGCATATAAGGCTGCGGTGTCGTGCACGGCACCAACGAAGATACTACCCAGGACGATCCACAGAAATACCGGTATCCAACCGAATACACCTGCCACTATTGGACCTACGATTGGGGCGGCACCAGCGATGGAAGCAAAGTGGTGACCCATCAGAACCGGCCCCCGCGTCGGGACATAGTCCACATCATCGCGCATAGTATGAGCTGGGGTTTTAGCTTTGGGATCAACCCCCCCCAGTTTTTTGATTATAAACGAGCCGTAAGTCAAATAAGCAATGATAAAGGCAACCACGGCAATAACTATTAACACTATCGCACTCATAAGTATTTACCTCCTTTCCTAGTATTTGGGGGATAAAACACTCTGGGTCGACGGCACAGGCTTCGGTTGGTAGCTTTTCATCACCTCCTTGCCTTTAGGGCTGGCGTGGACTTGACCTGATGAAAGGTCAACCAGCAGCAGACAAACCGAATACCAGCCGCGTAACCCAAACCAGAAGTCTCGGCTGTGTTTGAATCTTGTGCCAATGTGAATGGCTTCGGGGTCAAACCCTTGCTCAGAAACCAATATCCCGGTCAGCACACTGGACATGTGTTCCTTATGGGGTTTGACCAGTTCGCCGGCAGCATTTACCAGGAAGGCGGTAAAATCTTGGACTTTGGGCGCATAGATTTCAGCGGAATGACCCTCTATCAGACAGTATTCGTTGGTTTCGCAGGCAGCAAGAACCGTTTGTTTGGTGAGAAAAAACTTCTCGCTCCTTACATGGGAGCAGGCATAAAGGTCTAACCTACGGCCCAGAATAGAATAATCAGGGTAAATATCAAAATAAGCCTCGTATTTATGCCGTAAGGTTTCCAGATATTCTTCTAGTTTCATTTCTTCCCCCTCATTAAGGACGGAAGAACTCTTTGCTTTAAGTCAAATCTGGAGTAGCGTGAACGCCTCTCCCTATTCCACATATCTCACATATCTAGGGAAATATTAACCGAATGTTACATCGCAAAACGCGGTTTGTCAATAGGTATTAGGCTAAATGTGAATTATGTGGCAACCAAATGACGATTTGTTGATTAAGTGTGGATTTGAACCAACGGCCTATTTCATCGAATACGAGAGTTATTTCAGTTGGCATTATACATCTACGGGATAGTGTCAACAAGCATTGTGGGATGAAGAAGAGTCATTACTGATTTGGGGTATTGACATATAACTAAACAGGACTATAATTAGCTTATCTGATATAAAACGCCTTTGAAATAGCATATTGGATGTGATGATGAAAGGGGTGCTGGTGACTGCTAAATGGAATGCGGTTGCTGGCGCCCCTTTTGTTTTGTTCCAAAATTGAAGCTAATATTTTACTAGGTTATTTCACACTGAGCTCAATGTGTTATGATTATATATCTTGGGTTGTAAGGAGGAAACATGATTGAGCGAGTTCATGAGCATATTGTCGCAGAACTTCAGCAGAATGCGCGCACGGACACGATTTTCATTCTGGCGGCTATTCTTCTAAATTTATTGGCCCTAGGCGTAAATTCGGGAGTGGCTTCCGGCCGAGAAAATGATGTTACAATGTGGATTGTGTTCTTCACGTTTGTCAGTCTTGTCATAGTGGTCAATTTTGTTGCAGAAATAGGGTTAATAAAAGGTCGACAAACAAGAATGAAGTTATTAAATGGACTGTTGAAGATGTACAAAGATAAGGGGGTTGATGGCTACTATGACGCCTCTTTATTGAGCAACTACAATACCAGGTATAATCTCTTTCTTTTGACTGTTATTGTTACAGGGCTGATAGCTCTGGTCGTGCCATTTGTACTTATTATAACTTAGATGTCTGTAGCATAATTTCATAGTCAGGAAACCCACGGTATACAGAATTCAGTACTGAAAGGGGTTTCGAATCTCTAATCCTTTATCCTTTTATCCTCAATTCTCTTTGCTTTGAATTCTGTTCTCTCAATAGTGCCGGATTTTACCAAATCCACTTCAGTGGTAACAATAAGCTCCTCGCGAAGAGCTCGCTTCAACTTACTCTTAAACTCCTCAGTGTTTGTCTTCTCATCAATATATTCTGCTACCACAGTGACAACATCTGCGCCGGTTCTTTCATGTGTTGTGAGCCTTATTTTGTACTCATCACTAAGCTCCTTAAAGCTCCTCACAACTTTCTCTACTTGAACAGGGTAAAAATTTTCCCCCTTATAAATTATCATATCATCTGCCCTACCTAGGATACCCCCCACCGCACGGACATGCGTTCTGCCGCAATCGCATTTCTCAAAGTCAAGTCGAGCATAGTCATTGGTCCAATATCTAATCAACGGCGTTCCCTCCCGGGTAAGAGAAGTTAGCACCAAAACTCCTATTTCTCCAGGGGCACACCGTTCTCTCGTATCCTTATTAACCGTCTCAACCAGTATATGATCCTCAGCCCAGTGAATCCCCGCCTTTCTCTTGCATTCAGAGGCACAGGTGGGACCTATCTCAGCAAGTCCGTAGTAATCATACGCATCTATTCCCAGTCCCTGTTCTATTTTCTTCCTGGTAGCTGGCACCTCTGTTCCTCCTTCTCCACCAAAAGCGCCTAACCTCATTGGAATCTGATCAGGAGAGATGCCCCGCTGCCTCATCCTCTCAGCGAGATAAAGAGCATAGGACGGAGTAGCCACCATTGCCGTAGAGCCAGGATTTACAAAATAGTCTAGCTGGCGCTCGGTCATTGTCGCTCCTATGGGAAGGACAAAGCAACCAATGCGCGCAGCCGCATAATGGACTGACACGCCAGCAACCCAAAGACCATAGCTAAAACTATTCTGAATAATATCTCCAGAACGGATCCCAAAACTCCACATCGTCCTAGCTGTCCACTGGGTTAAATATTCCACGTCCCTCTGTGTCCAGATAGTATTTATCGGTATACCTGTTGTTCCGGTGGAAGGGTGGAGTTCTCTCCAGTCCCTCCGGGGAGCGACAGTATATCTGCCAAGTGGGGGATGGTTAATTTGTTCCCGTCTAAGCTCCTCTTTAGTTACTATAGGAATTTTCTCTACATCATCGAGAGATTTGATGTCATCTGGCTTAAGTCCTACCTTATCGAACCTTTCTCTATAGAATTCAGAATCGTTATAACATCTTTTTACTTGCCACTTAAGGCGCTCAAGCTGAAGCTTTCCTATTGCCTCTCGTGATATAGTTTCTATTTCAGGTTCATAGAATTCTTCTGGTTCCTTCATAAATCCTCCTTTTCCTATGAACAGTTATTTTGTAGTTATAACACCAAGCCTTTAAAAAAGAACTGAATTTCTCAGGTTTGGCACGGCGAGTTCTATTCTGTTATGGTTTGGCGCTAAAAATTTGCGGATGGAAGAACAGATAAATTAATGAACCGAAGCACGGAATGAATATAATCACTATAACCCAGGGTGGTTTGTGCCCGCCAAAAATTTTTTCTCGCGACGCTATATCTGGCAGCAACAATCCGGCTAATATCCAATGAATTATACCGAATAGAACAATCCGTAATATCCATTCAACGTCCATTTCAATAAGCCAGCAGGTACTCTTTTTCCTATCTAATCATACAATTATCAGTAGAAGAAATCTAAACAATTATATATGACTATGAGGTGTTATTTCAGTGGAGATAGTTAAAAAGGGTATTATTTGCATTTGGTTGTTTTAAAATTCGCCTGTCTTATTCAGGCGTGAAAAAGGACGGGAGGCAACATGAAAGAGGCAAATAATAAGAACAAAAAGACTTTAGCGGTCTCAGCTTGCCTACAAAATATGGACACAATGGCTAAATGCTTTCCCTATAAAATACCTTCAAAGTCTACTGCTAACCATGTAAAATCTTAATATCGGTTAACAACTTAGCATTGTTGGCATCTATCATAGTCGCCATGGCATGGCCTGCGGCCATAATTTTAGCATCTGTGTATGCTAAAATGTCCGCTGCGTCCCTGCTAAAGCCCCCATCTAAATACGGCTTTAGGTCAGTGAGCACATTGGCGAAATTGTAACTTTCTGCGAAATCAGTTTTAAATAGGCTAAATAATAACTCACCATCCAATCCAATTGCCATAATAACCTCCAATATTTTGATGTGGGGTTGGGCGATTAGTGTGCTGTGCTCCTTTTGTTATGCTATCTTCCGCCAAGCGCGCCACCAGCTTTACTATCCCCAACCCCAGTCAGAATTATACTCTACCCGATAGGCTTGTTAAACAATTGACGAAAACAAGAGAGATGGTTATGATTACAAGCATAATGAAGCGTGATATGGATTTAATACGCAAAGTACTCCTAGAAACCGAGTCAAATATTCATGGGTTTGCCCCACGAAAGCTTATGGAGATTGATGGTTATACCCAAGAGGAGATAGGTTATCATATCTATTTATTAGGTGAGGCAGATTTAGCCAAAGTAATCAATATGACGTTCGACCAGAGCGATAGTCCTAGTGCACAGATGCTAAATTTAACTTGGGCAGGACATGAGTTTTTGGATTCCGCCCGTGATAATACAATATGGAATCAGGCAAAAGATAAAATAGGTAAGATTGGCGGAGCGGCTATTCAGGTATGGATAGCCCTGCTTATTGAACAAGGGAAAAAGCAATTAGGTCTTTAGTTTGCCAGTCACACTTTAGCCACAAATAAGCACACCTGTCAATTCACCAACCAAATGCAAATAAAACCTATATTAACTGCCGAGAATGATGTGGCTACTTTATTGCTTGAGCGGTAATTTCGGCGAGGTCAAGGATCTGAACTTGTTCCGTGATATTTTTATCCTTCAGCCCATCTTCGAACATGGTCATGCAGTACGGACAGCAGACGCAAATTGTCTGCGGGTCTTTTTCCAGCGCCTGTTCGACGCGGGCAATGTTGATGCGCTTGCCAAGGCTTTCTTCCATCCACATCCTGCCACCTCCAGCGCCGCAACAAAATGAACGTTTCTCGTGTAAATCCATCTCCGTTGGCTTATGGCCAGTGGCCGTGGCGAGTACCTGACGGGGAGCTTCATAGATTTGATTGTAACGCCCCAGGTAGCAGGAGTCATGGAAGACAAGTTTTCCCAAATCGGGCACACGACTCAATTTCAGTTTGCCATCTTGAATTAGCTTGTAGATAAATTCGGTGTGGTGGTAGATTTCTAGTTCGGCGCCATACTGTCGGTAGTCGTTCTTAAGCGTGCTGTAGCAATGGGGGCACTGGGTAATGATTTTGGTTACCCCTCTCTCGGCAAAAGATTTAATGTTATCCTGCGCCATGCGGTCAAAGACATATTCATTGCCCAGGCGTCGCAGGCTATCGCCACAGCATTGTTCATCTTTTCCCAGAATACCCCATGATATGCCGGCAGCATTTAAAATATTGGCCAAAGCCACTGTCGTACGCCGGCTGCGGGCGTCAAAGGCACCGGCACAGCCAACGTAGAAAAGAAATTCAGTCTCGGTGGCTGAAAAAGGCTTGGCTTCAATCTCGCTTGCCCATTTGACGCGCTCTGACGGAGCAATGCCCCATGGGTTACTCCGCTGCTCCATATTTTCAAACAGGTTCAGTAATTCATCGGGAAATTTGGTTTTTAACTGTACCAGATTTCTCCGCATATCGATGATGTGACGCACATGCTCAACATTTACCGGGCAGACCTCCATGCAGGCACCGCAGGTGGTGCATTCCCAGAGTACCTCTTCGGCAATGCTGCCCTCTCCGCTTTCCGCAATTAATGGCAGCGATGGCTCCTTTTTCCCCAGTATCAGTGGTCCATTGGTTAACAGGTTGAACTTGAGGTCCTTAATCAACGAGCGGGGATTGAGGGGTTTTCCGGTGGCGTAGGCGGGGCATACTTCCTGACAGTGCCCCGGTTCGACGCAGGCGTAGAAGTCAAGGAGTTGCTTTCGGGTAAAGCCGTCTATTCTTGAGACACCGAAAGTCGACTCGTCTTCCAGGTTTATACGGCTGGGAATGCCGTGGGGAGGGGGTGTGGAGAGGAGGTCGTTTAAGACGGCGAAAATTACGTGCCTGTATCTGGTATAGCCGATGATTATCAGTACGAACAGGACAAACCCCCAGTGACTCCAGAACCAGATACTGTGCCACATTTCCAGTGAAGCGCCGGAGGAGTAGACATGGCTGAAGGCGGTGCTTATCGGCGGGGTGAGAATGCCCAGCCCGGCTGGTGGGTGTCCCGCGGCGATCTGGGTGGCAATTTTCCCCAGGTGTGTTATCGGGTGAATCAGCACGGTGAACAGTATTACCATCGCCTCAAAGGTCCGGTAACCCTCAAGGCGTGGCGACCTGATAATAAAGCGCCGGAAAATACCCCATAGTGCCCCAAGCATGATTAAGGGGGCAACGATGTCCATAACCCAGGTATAGATGCCATAGACCGTACTGTGCTCGATGACACCGGATATGCCGAATCCCGAGCCGATAATGATAAAGAAAAAGTAATAGGTGATAAATAGGAGAAAGCCCCAGACCATGAGCATGTGTCCCACGCCGGCCCGGTCTTTCCTGGTCAGGTTCTTGAACTGGCACTGCTGCGCGATTAAATGGCCGATAGCCGTTATCGCCCTTCGGAAAAGCTGGCCGAACCTTTCCTCTTTTCTGCCCAGAGAAAGATAACGAAAAAGCTGGTAAAGCCGGTAGCTGAATACACCTGCGGCCAGCCCGGTCAGGCCCCAGAAAAGGACATACCCGATAACTCCCAGATGACTCACTGGATCCATATTAGTTTCTTGTCCCTTTCAATCTGGTCAGTGCCTCTCGACCATGAACTCCACGCCTTTGGCACGAAGCTCTTTGACCCTTTGCGTTAAGGACGGAACAATTTTGAGCACATCACCGACGATGCCATAGGTGGCCACTTCGAAGATAGGTGCATTCTTGTCAATATTTATGGCCACGATGACATCGGAGTCCTGCATGCCGACTAAATGCTGAATGGCGCCGCTTATACCGCAGGCGATGTAAAGTTTGGGCCGGACCGTTTTCCCGGTCTGACCGACCTGTCGTTCGGCGGGCATCCAGCCCGCCTCAACGGCACCGCGGGAAGAACCAACCACCCCACCCAGTTCATCCGCCAGCTCCTGAAGGAGGTTGAAATTTTCTTTGGCGCGCATGCCACGTCCGCCCGATACGATGATATCCGCGGCCGCCACATCTACCTCGCCTGCCTTGCGCTCGTCTATTACTTCCAGCACCTTAACCGCGATGTCCGCCTCCTGGAACGGCACCATCTCACGGACAATTTTACCCTTGCGCGAAGGGTCTTTCGCGGGCAGGGGCATGACGTGAGGGCGAACCGTGGCCATCTGCGGGCGAGTTCCTTCGGTGAGTATGGTGGCCATGATATTGCCGCCGAAGGCAGGGCGGGTCTGCAGCAGAAATCCCCTATCATCAATTGCCAGCCCGGTACAGTCAGCAGTAAGTCCGGTCTGCAATTCGGTGGCTACCGCCCCGGCCAGGTCCCTCCCCAGTCCGGTCGCCCCCACCAGCATTATTTCTGGCTGGTATTTTCTGACCAGGTAGCATATGGCTTTATAGTACGGCTCGGTGAGGTAGCGGCGGAATACGGGGTCGTCAATGAGGTAAGCTTTGCTTGCTCCAAAAGCAAATGATTCCTGGCAGAGGTGCTCCACATGGTCGCCGATAACCACGGAACACAATTCCTCCCCGCGGGCTCTGGCTAAATCAGCACCAACTCCCAGTAGCTCCCAGGAAACCCCCGCCGGTTCGCCAGCCGTCTGCTCCACAAACACCCAGACTCCTCGATATTCCTTGAGTTTGACAAGTAACGCAGCTTCTTCTTCAATTACCTCAGGAGCTTCTTCTACAGCAGCAACCTTTTTCTGCGCGGCAAGTTCGGCGAGGATTTTCTGTTCCTCCGGAGTTAAATAAATTTCAAGGGCGTCAACAGGGCAGACTTTGAGGCATTTACGGCAGCCGCTACATTTATCAATAATGATTATCGGCTCACCTTTCTCATTCATCTCGATGGCATCTTTGGGGCAGGAACTCTGACAGCGGGCGCCGCAGGCAATGCATTTACCGGAAATGAGTTGGGCTACGCCGCGCGGTCTTTTTACTCTTTTCCTGTCTTCCATATGCCTCTTTCTGTTAACTGCTTGAGTTGAAATAAAGGACGTCTTTTTCGATGAGATTTTCCAGCAGCAGGTTGGCTGCCTCTTCGGGTTTATTTAATCCGTCGCCCAGAATTTCCCCCTTGGCTCTTTCTGGCGAAAAGATTCGGCGCACTTGAGTTGCGGAACCCTTGAGGCCGACCCTATTCTCGTCTAGCTTCATTTCCTGGTTATCCCATAGCGATACCGGTGCTTTTTCGGCCATTAATCGCCTGGGCAGCGTTGGGTAGCGCAGGTGGTTGATTTCCCGTACCACGGCAATCAGCGCCGGCAGCGGTGCCTCAACTTTTTCTCGCCAGCTACCCACTTTCCTCCTGACTATCACTTTTTTAGCTGTCAGGTCAATATTTTCGATACGGTCAACCAGCGTTAGCTGCGAGAAGGCAAGACGGGTAGCGATGCCTGGCCCAACCTGGGCCGTATCACCATCGATGGTCTGTCGCCCGCAAATAACCGCCGCCACTTCATCTTTCTGATTCAATCGCTTGATTGCCTCAGCCAGCACGAAGCTCGTTGCCAGAGTATCGGCACCGCCGAAGGCGCGGTCGCTCAGGAGTACAGCCTCATCAGCGCCTAAAGCTAAAGATTTACGCAACGTAATCTCGGTATTTGGCGGGCCCATTGAGATAACCACTACCCGGAATCCATACCTGTCTTTAAGACGAAGACTCTCTTCCAGGGCGTGGGCATCGAAAGGGTTCATGATAAAGGGCACCCCTTCTCGCTTCAGAGTGCCCGTTACCGGGTCAATTTCAACCTGTGTAGTATCGGGGACCTGTTTAATGCAGGCCACAACTAACAAAAATCACACCTCTATTTATAACTTTCTATCCGTATTAATAACTAATTTACGCTCAGCAGGCACAGGCGTTTATGCTTATTACACGAGGTATATGATTTGCCCGCTGGTTAAATTTTTTATATCTTGATAGCGTTAATAATAGCATATTTATGGCACTATCGCTATGGCTTGTGATTTGGAGTGGTAGAAGCAGATTTATCACAAGAAAATCGAGGAGTCTAAAAACTGTTTGTTTACTATGACGGAAGAGGGATTTAATAATTCAGGTAAATCGGATTACCCCTCCAAATATATACAGGGCTGGACCTGTCGAGACAGGAGAACCGTAACATTATGGTTTAATGATGGATCAATCAGGCTAAGGCCAGAACACAAAGACCACGTCTGGAGCTATGATTTTCTGATGGCAAGGACCGCTGATGGCAGGTCACGTGAGTCTATTTTATTGTGACTATAGACCGTGCGGAAGCTCAATACCATACTTTTCTGCAACATTCCGCAGTTTATTGATTGTTACCTCGGGAAGGGGAATACCGTTCTGGAAACGTTCGTCATAAGTTCTCCATTCGGGTTCACCAGGAACGAATATCTCACCGAACCCTTCAGCTTTGGGCAGAGCCTTGAGACCATCAATAAGATTGTCGATGTGCTCTTTATATTCCTCAACATCAGTAAATGTGCTTATATCGATAGCGACCACAACACTATTCTGGATACGACGGCGGATATTGTCAGGATTGCCAGCAAGAGCACCCAATCCCCAAGGTTTTTCTTTACCCAGCAATATGGGTTCTAGCTTTGGGTTGTTCGCCATTACACTCGCCAAGCACTCCAGCATAATTGACAGTCCGGAGCCTTTTGGTCCGCCAAGTGGTAGCAAAGTGGCAGCCTCTGCTGGGTTGGTTGTAGGATTACCATCTCTGTCTAATGCCCAATCTTGCGGAATGCAAACACCTTTATCCCTAGCGACGAAAATTTTTGAGGCAGCCGAAACACTCGTTGCCATATCTAGGATTAATGGACGGTGGCGTTTTGCCGGCACAGAAATGGCTATCGGGTTGTTACTTATCCCTGCAATCTTGGCGCCATAAGGTGCTGTATTTGTACCACTGCATACCCAAGCTATTCCTGCCATGCCCCTCTCTGCTGCCATTAGAGGGTAGTAACCCATTGCTCCTTGATGTGTAGTATTACGGATTAAAGCCCAGCCAATACCTACCTCTCTCGCCTTCTCTATCACCCGGTCCATGGCAAAAACGGTAACCACCGGTCCAAGCGCGTGATCTGCCTCAATAAACAAAGTGGCTGGTGTTTCTTTAACAATCTGAATGTTAGGTTTTACCTTCATGTGGTGTATAGCTATGGCTTCCACATACCATGAAATTTGCTGTACACCGTGAGAATCTACTCCTCTCAAGTTCGCCCATATGAGAGTATCAGACTCGGTTTCCGCATCTCTAGAAGACATCCCCGCCTGTACGAATAGCTTCTTTGTAAACTCCTTTAGAGCGCTCCAAGCTACGCGAACTTCACCTTGTGCCACAGTTCTTTCTCTTTCCGATATAATCCACCAATCTCAGCTTGTTGCGCTACTTTATCATCATACTAGGTAACCAGAGAACCAACTGTGGGAAAAACGAGCAGAGGGCGATAACCAGCATTATCAGTGGAATAAACGGCGCTACCCCCCGGATTACATCGGCCATGGTTATGTTCAGTTCTGGTGGCGCCGCACCGACGGTAAAGTATATGGCCGGAGCGAAGGGGGGAGTATTGAATCCCATCTGAAGGTTAACACAAATCATTATGGCGAACCAGATGGGATCGAACCCAAGCATAGGCACAATGGGGAATACTATCGGAGCCATGATGGCGAGGATACCCAGCCACTCAACGAAAAATCCCAGGATAAAGACAATAAGCATGACTGCGGCAAAGGCACCCCATGACCCGCCCGGGGCAGCCAAAAGCAGTTCCTGGATCACGTAGCCGCAACCCAGGTGAAGGAACACGCCTACGTAAGCAAAAGATATGCCGGCGATGAGAAAGACATAGGTGAAAAGCTTTATCGTCTCGTAACAGGTCTCTTTCACTAGCCGAAAGCTAAAGTTGCGGCGGGCTATGACCAGAAGCATTGAGGCGAAAGCTCCAGTGGCGGCTGCCTCGGTCGGAGGCGCAATGCCGAAAAAGATGACCCCCAGCACGGAGAGGATAATAAATAAGGGCGGTACCAGCGAGACAAGGAGTATTCTTAATTTCCGGATCCAGGGGATCGCTCTCTCTTCGGCAGGAACCACCGGCGCCAAACTTGGTTGCAGGAAAGACCGAATGGTGATGTAGGCAATATACAGGCCAGCAAGCATAAAGCCGGGGATAAAGGCCCCGAAAAAAAGCTTTCCCACGGAGAGCTCCGCCAGGGGGCCAAAAACCACCAGCATAACACTCGGTGGGATGAGAATACCCAATGTGCCGCTAACCGCCGTGGTGCCCGAAGCTAAGCTTTTATTATAACCCCGCTTTATCATTGACGGGAGAGCCACCAGGGCTAACATGGTAGTAGAAGCGGCGATTACCCCGACACAGGCAGCCAGGATAGTACCGACAAGCACCGTGGTTACCGCCAGGCCACCCCTGTAACCACCCAGCAATAGATACACGGCTTTATACATGTCTTCCACCGTCCCGGCTTTTTCCAGCATCAGTCCCATGAAAATGAAAAGGGGAAGCGCCAGAAAGCTGTACTTCTGCGAGAAATCATACATACGCAGATAAAGTATGTTGCCGGTTATGTCAGGGCCCATTGTGGCAAAACCAACCAATATCGCCACCGCACCGATGGCGGCTGCGATGTAGTACCCGGTGAGCACGCCGACCAAGATGCCGCCGAGCATTATTACGGTAATAACCTCTGGTCCCAGGTCAATCATAAGCCTTATTCCTGACTGCAAAGTAGAAATCACGAAAGAATTGCGCCAAACATTGAAGGGCGAAAAGGCACCATCCTAACAGGAAAACGGTTCTGAAGGGAGCCGCCGGGGGATACCACCAGCTCTCATCTCTCACTTCACCCATAACCCATGATTGCCACGCCCAATCCGCAGCATTCGTCACAAACACATAAAGCAAAGGGACCATGAAAATTAGGAAAAAGCAGACGTCAAGAACCATCTTTACTCTGGTTGGAAACATCCGGTAAAGAATATCAATTCTGATATGCTTATGGTGGACATGAGCATAGGCCAAACCCATGGCGACGAGGCTTCCGCCCATCATCATGCTGGTCAGATGGGCCCACATTGTGGGGCGGTTAAAGCCCCACCTGGCTACCACTTCAAAGACAAGTACCAGGATAAGGGCTAACGCCACCCAGCTGAATGCCCTTCCGCTGTAGTCACTAATCGCATCAATAACTTTAAGTACTTTTCTCAATGACCTTCCGTGTCTTCCGGTAAATTTTCCCCTGCCCCCCGCCCGGACCGATGCTCCCGGGCGAGGGGCAAAGTCGAGTGTCTACCTTATTTTTATCAGGCTTTTTTAGAGCCGCTACAGGCGCGAGAAGCCTGCCCTTATCATGTCCTGGAACTCCATCATTGAGCTGTATAACTTGTCAATGAAGGGGTCAGCTGCTGCCTTTTCGGCGTAAAACGCACGCGCTTCCTTGGCATAGGCTTCTTCTATCTCGTCGGAAACCAGTTCCACCGTGCTGCCGTAGTCGATAAACTTTTGCACGGCCTTAACATCTTCGACCGCGTAGAGATAGTAGACCTCCATCATCGCGCTCTGCGCGAACGTCGTTACCAGCTGCTTGAGGTCATCTGGCAGCTCCGCCCAGCGCTCTTCATAGACAAGGAGCTGCATGAGCTCCATGGGCTGGCGCGACGGTGAAAGATAAACGTACTGCCCTACTTCCTGCAAGCCGCGTGCCCAGTTAGAGGCCGGGGTGGACACCTCAAAGGCGTCAATTACGCCCCGTTGCATTGATTCATAGACTTCCGAGGAGGGGAAGAAATTCGCTGAAGCCCCCATTCGGGCCAAAATCTCGCCACCATCACCTGCTCCCCGAAATTTCAATCCCTTGAAGTCTTCCGGCGTGTTTAATGGCTTGTCGGAGTGCAGCCACGTTTCCGGAGTGGTGATGTACCCGCCATAGGGTATCGCGTGCAGGTTAAAGTCCTGAAGCATCTCATCCATTAGCTGGGAGCCACCTCCGTACATCAGCCAGGCGTGAAACTCGACGCCAGTCAATCCGCCGGAGACATAACCGAACATAGGAGCGGGGCCAGGTATGAATTTCTTCCAGTGTGACCCTGTTGTCAGGGCGAAGTCCAGAGCGCCCTTGTTCACCGTCTCAAACTCCATTTGCTGTTCCACAATGTCACCAGCGCCGTGCCACTCGATCTCCAGGCGCCCACCGCTGGCAACCTCCATTCTATCCAGCACCTCCATCCACTTTTGGTTCTTAGGGTCCACCAGCATACTGGCGACTTGCCCCACCCATCTGATTGCTTTTTCTGGTTGGGCCGGGGCTGGTGCCGGGGATGGTGCGGGCGTTGGAGCGGGTGCTGGTGCTGGTGCTGGTGCTGGTGCAGGAGCAGGTGCAGGAGCGGGTGCCGGTGCCGGGGCTGGTGCAGGAGCTGGTTTCGCACAAGCCGCCACCATGCTGCCCATTAGCGCCACCACCATAACAAAAGCTAATATCCTTCTTTTATTCATTTTTTCTCCTAAAATATTAGAGTTACATCGTGTAAGATCCTGTACTGAAAGCTATCACCCCCCTCTTTCTATTCTTTAAGTGGCCAACCAAAATTCAGATCAGTCAAATTGATTCGCAGCTATTTTTAATTGCAGGAAACCACATGCTAAATAGTTGTCTTACTACCCCGGTACAGATTATCCGCTTTTTCTGGCCAGCGGATTTGTAGCTTTTTATTGGATAATCGGTCACAATACTCGTAGCCGATACTCGTACCCGATTTTCCAACGCTCATTGTACCATACTTGTCAATACCTATTCTAGTGCTTTTAATAAGGGTTTTATTTGCATTTGGTTGATATTATATTTCACCAAATGCTATGCTCTACAAAAAGCCTTCGGGGGTATAGATGATTAATCCAATCACACCTCTGAAGTGCTTGCTAGGGGGTTGTATGCCATCTACAAAAAGTCTGAAATGGGCAGGGTACAAAATTAGTGTATTGCCAACAGATAGCGATATACGAAGCTATGTTAAACTCCTCCCATATTTCTGGGATACAGAAGTAACTTGTGATATAGAACTTCAAGTGCTAAATAAGAATATTCACGATGCAGTATGGGACTATCAATGGGAATTAGCGGACTTGGATAACAATATTCTTAAAAAAGATAAAGCGACTTTGAGTATAAAAGGGAAGGATATTAAGAGGCGTAGGTCAGGCAAGAAAAAGCGGGCAATATACTTGGGCAATTTACACCCTAATAAACAATATAGGTTGTTTATTATCTTTACAAATGAATACGGGGAAAGGAGTGCAAGGCATCTTGCCTACACATTCACAATAAAAGATAGAGATGAATATTATATGCAATTACTTATTCTTATAATCGCCATAATATTCGCCTTCTTTTTTGCATTGATAGAAAGGGGAACGTGATGAATGATACCGAAATAATCTGTAAATACTGTGGTGCTGGTGGTGTAGTTAAATTCGGCACTTACAAAGGCGTACAACGTTACTGGTGTAAAGTATGTCAGAGAAAATTCAAAGCCGATGATACCCTGTTCCATATGAAAACACCTGCCAATCAAGTGTCATCGGCACTAAATATGTACTATGAGGGAATGAGCATCAAAGCTATCCGCAGGAATTTACAACAGGAATATGAAGTATTACCTATGCTATAATGTACTCGAAAAAAGTAATCTGACTTACAGGGGGTTTAGTTTTAGTGGTCACCCGCTGCCTTTCACACCTCTTTATTCTAGTGACACGTGAACTCTGGAACGGCATGTGGTCAATCGATTCAAGAACACAAATTTGAACCCAGTTACCGCACTTGATTAGATGGCGGCAGGGTTAGATGGCTGATGCGCAGGTGAACAATTGGGCTAGGTGTACATCCCTGGTTGTCATTGTTTCTTGGTTAGCTAGGGGATGTCTTAAGTCCAAGAAGGGAACCCGGTGATGAAGGAAGTTTTTGACTCAACCCTGGGGAGGCATGGTGGCACCAGATACAGAGGTGAGGACGGTTGCTTCGCTCCCAACCCCAACAAAGGGAAGCCATGGTACTGCCAGAAATCACCCACGAGTGCGCATCACTGGATCATCATAGGGCATGAGGGTCGCTGTAAATATTGCCTCGCGCTGTGTGAGTTGTCGACGTCAGCACCAACCTCCGCTCGGAAATGGAGTCAGCCGACCTCACACTAACAAAACCAACTAATCCTTTTATATTAAGTTACTCTGTAATTGCAATCGCGTTGCTTCCTAGCGCTCCAGGCAAAGCCTATTTATCTGTTTGCTCAGTAACATTACTAGCTTTCCCAAAGCTAGAGGCAAGGGGATTGATAGAGGAATTGCTGAAAGAGTACAATCAGATTCGGTCACATAGCGCTTTATGCTATAGACCACCCGCTCCTGAAGCTAAAATACCGGTAATTCTAACTCAGTAGTTGGTACCACTTTCGGGGGCAGGTCACTCTTTATGAAAAAAGGAACGTTTTCAGGGATGTTAATATTAGTAAACTTAGGGAGCAGCATATGCTGTAAATGCCCTGAGTTAACATTTAAGCATTACATATTCCATTAGCAGGTTTATAGAATAGTCACCTCTTAATCCGTTCATATACAGAGAGATGCTTATTATATGTGTATGGTCTAACTTCTGAGATCCAACGCCCCCTATCAGCTTCTTTCCAAAAGGCTTCCGATGTCGGAATGTCAGGTTTTTCAATCTCGTATATAGCTAGGTATTGAGGGTGTTCTTCCGCTGATGTCTTATAGCGAGTAACATTAATCACTCCCGGCACCGACATCAGTTGTGGAATGTGCTCTGCCTCATACGATTCATTGAACAGTACTTCCTTATGCTCTTCTACATCCATCATTGCCAGATACAGGTAATTAGTTTCCCCTTGAAGCTCTGGGCTGCCGCCGACCCAAGCATAAATGGCATGGTATCTGTTCATTGTATAGGGTCGGACTTCTTTCGGCCAGCGGCCAATTTCTACAGACTTCTTCCATTCTTCTGTTTCCTGTATATTAGGATTATCAACCTCATATATTGTCAAGTATTTCGGCTCAGATCGCAATGCAGTTGAGTAGCGACCGACATTGGATACACCCGGAACTTTCTTCAGTTCTGGCACGTGTTCACTATCATACACTTCATTAAAAAGCTCCTCTTTATCATGTTGGACATCCATTCTAACTACAAACAGGTAATTGCTAGACATGTCATTATACCTCCCTCTTCTTGGACTTATTACGCAATCCAATAGTAACTAGGATTTCCCATTCCAACCTGCGATTGGGCATCCTGACCCTTTATAGCTCTTGGCATCAATAGTAGAGCCATGGTATGTGGTTGTCAATCTCCTTCACGGAGCCTTGCAGTAGTTCTACATATGCAATGATTGTCAATGCTAAAAAGGAACGTTTTTTGGGCAAAACATTTTGACGTAGTGTTAGCTTAATTAACACAATTTCTAGGTGTATCAGGAAAAGCTAAGATCATTGCCAGTGTGATATAATATGCCTTTAGGAATCAATAAAAACTTAACATAAATATTGCACTTCCCTCTTAAAAGGAGAGGGGGACACAGGGGGTGAGGTCACTAAATTCAATGAGTTTCTACTATTTTACCTTGGCAAAGTGGCCCTGCGGTATGCCCACCGGCATGCCGATGTCCTCGTCCATCTGGCGGATGGTCTCGGCGCCAACGTTCTCGACGATGTAGGCGTCCAGCGTGGCCAGCACCGGGTTCTGGCCGGCCACGATGTGCCCGCCAAAGACCGCGCCTTCTTTGTCGGAAAACGTGCCGTGCAGGTGCAGCAATGTCTGGCCATCGTCTGACTGGAAGATGATACCGTGCATGCTGACCACCTCAATCGGGCCGGGGAGGGTCTGCGGGTCGGTGTAGCCGGCACCGAGCTTGGTCTCCGGCTTGGGCGCCAGCACCTGGTAAGTCAGTTGCCTGATGCTGCCGATGCCGAAGAGCACGGCGCCATACTTGATGCCGTTTTCCTCGCAGACGGCCTTCAGGCCGTTGGTAATATCGGTGTTTGTCCTGAGTCGTGCCGGGATTAATTTACCGGCCTTGCCAACAGCGTAATGCGCTCCAGGTTCTCCCATATGCTTTCAGCCTCCTTATTTATAAATAGCTGCAAAGCTCTACAAACGCGGTTTGCAGAGTATCTCCTTGACCTTGAGGTCGAAAAAGTTCTGCGAGTTCACCGGCGTGAGTACCACGGCAGTATCGGTGCCGCGGCCGGTGCCGCCAATGGCGATGACCTCCTCATCGGTGCGCACCAGGCCGGCGTCCGCGGCCATAACCGATATCTCAACGACCACCTTCATGCCCTCGCCGAGGACTTTAAGCGTGCTGGCAAACAGGTCTCCGATGACGTAGGTATTGAACTTGTTGCGGATGGCGCGGCTGACGCCGGCAAAAAGGTGGGTGCCGGTGAAGATGATACCACCCTTGCTCTCCACTATCTGGCGGTTTTCTTCGGTGAACGACTGGGCGTTCTGTTCACGGAAGCCGTGGCTGTGAGTCACCACGATGACCCTGAGGCCCTGTAAAGCTTCCACGGCCTGCACGGCGGTATCACCCCCCGTCGACGCCACCACTACCGTTTTGATACCGAGTTCCCTGGCCCGTTGCCCGACAATGCGCAGCACTTCGTCGGTATTCTCTCTGCCGGGCCGCTCGAAGTAAACGGTCTTTGCTTCCATGTTTATTTATCAGGCGACGGTGTTGCGCAGCGTGCCGACGCCTTCAATCTTTATCTCAAAGGTATCGCCCGACTTCATCGGGCCTATGCCGGCCGGTGTCCCGGTGGCGATAACGTCACCCGGGTAGAGGGTGATAAATTTCGTGATATAGCTCACCAGGGCCGGAACACCAAAGACGAGGTCGTTCGTGTTCACCTTCTGCTTGAGCTCGCCGTTGTGGTACCCTTCCATCAATGCATTGCCCGGGTCGATATCGGTCTCAATACAGGGGCCGATTGGCGAGAACGTGTCCGAGCCTTTGGCCCTTGACCACTGCGAGTCCTTGGCCTGCCAGTCGCGGGCGGTGACGTCGTTAAAGCAGGTGTAGCCCAGTACGTAGTTCAGAGCGTCCTTTTCGCTCACCTTCTTTGCCTGGGCTTTTATGACCACGCCAAACTCTGACTCCCAGTCGAGTCGGTCGCATCCGGGATTCTGTATCTTTTCCTCAGGGCCGATGACCGAGCTTGAAGGTTTGTAGAACATCATTGGCTCCGTGGGGACGGGGTTGTTGGTCTCCTTGCAATGGCTGTAGTAGTTGAGGCCGATGGCCACGACCTTGCTCGGTTCGCATGGCGCCAGGAGCTTGACCTCACTGAGCTTGTGGAACTGATTGAGCTTTTTGATTTCGGGATAAGGCTTGCCGTCGATAACCTGTATCTGCTCACCATCCAGGATACCGTACTCAGTTTTGCTGCCGATACTGTATCTTACAATTTTCATAGCGGCATAAGTTTATCACTCCCGTTTTTGGATGTCAAATTAACCCTGGTAAAGCTGCGTTGCTTTGGCAAATTCAGTGTGATATAGTTTTTGTAATATGAACGCCGGATTTGAGTTCATTCCATCAGGTACGGTTACTTCCCCGAATGGTTTCAGCGCCGGGGCGACGTCTGCTGGCATCAAGAAGGAGAAAAGTCTGGACCTGGCGATACTTGCCTCGGAAGTGCCCTGCGACGCTGCCGGTCTGTTTACCCGGAATCGGATTAAAGCGGCACCGGTGGTGCTGTGCCAGCAGCGCCTCTCAGGCAGGAAAGCAACCGGGGTGGTGGTCAACAGCGGCTGTGCCAATGCCTGTACCGGAGAGCAGGGGCTGATGGATGCGGAGGAAATGGCCGCACTGGCCGCCGCGGTAGTCGGTACTGCTGCCGGGCAGGTTCTGGTGGCGAGCACTGGAGTCATCGGGCAGATGATGCCCATGGAGCGACTTCGCGCCGGCATGAAACAGATTGCGCTCTCTCGCGACGGTGGGCATGAGCTGGCCAGGGCCATTATGACCACGGACACGGTGCCCAAGGAGGTGGCAGTAAGGGTAAAGGAGAGTGGCTATATTATAAGTGGCGCGGCCAAGGGGGCCGGTATGATTCATCCTGACATGGCCACGTTTCTCTGCTTCCTAACCACCGATGCCCGGGTTGACCCCGGGTTTCTCCAGTCCGCCTTGCAAGAGGCGGCGGATGTTTCCTTCAACATGGTCTCCATTGACGGCGATACCAGCACCAACGATACATTGCTGCTGCTGGCGAACGGATTGGCCGGAAACGAGGTTATTTCAGCAGATACCGGGCAGGCCCAGGCGTTTCAGCAGGCACTTGAGGGTCTTTGTATCCACCTGGCCAAGGCGATTGCCCGCGATGGCGAAGGGGCCACCAAGATGTTTGAGGTAACGGTTCAGGGTGCGCCGGACAGGGCGGCGGCGCGGCAGGTCGCCCGAACCGTGGTCAGTTCGCCACTGGTGAAGGCCGCCATCTACGGCAACGACCCGAACTGGGGCCGGCTTCTGGCGGCGGCGGGCAGGAGTGGCGTAGAGGTAGTGGAGTCCAAAATTGATCTACACCTGAACAATACCTGTCTGTTGAAAGCGGGCAGGCCGCAGCCGTTTGACCATGCCGAAGCGGTAAAGCACTTAAACAAGACTGAAGTAACCTTTATACTGGACCTCAACATGGGAGACGGCAGCGCGGTTGCCTGGGGCTGCGACCTGACCGAGAACTACGCAGAAATCAATAGCCACTATACGACTTAGGATATCGGCGATATTGAATATGGAACGCGACCCGGTTATTGTAGTTAAGATTGGTGGGGTGGCGCTGGGAAGCAATGATACCACTGTTGAGGATATCGTCCACCTGCAGCAGCAGGGCAAACAACTGGTGGTGGTGCACGGTGGCGGCAAGCTTATTACCGAATGGCTGAAGATACACGGCATTGCCACCCGGTTTGTGGGTGGCCAGCGGGTAACTGACCGGGATTCGCTGGCAGTGGCGACGGCGGTGCTGACGGGCCTGGTGAACAAGGAAATCGTGGCGGCGATCAATCAGCTTGGTGGTCGTGCCGTAGGCATCAGCGGTGCCGATGGCTCACTCGCGCAGTGCCGGATAGAAGACGAAAAGCTCGGCTATGTTGGCAAAATTGTCAGGGTAAACACGGAACTGCTGGACACGCTGCTGCGGGCAGGCCAGGTGCCGGTGATTTCTCCACTGGGTATTTACGCCTTTGACCGACCCGGTGGTGCGCCGTCGCTGCTCAACATTAACGGCGATATATTTGCCAGCGAGATAGCGGCCGCCATCGGCGCGGAAAAACTCATCTTCCTGACTGATGTGCCGGGCATCTGTGACCGGTCAGGCGAACTGCTGTCCAGATTGTCCGCCGGAGAAGCCGAAGAGCTGGTCGCGTCAGGCATTGCTTCGGGAGGAATGATTCCCAAAATACGAGGCTGTGTCAGGGTGGTGAAAATCGCTTCGGCAGCATGTATCATTGATGGCAGGCAGCCTCACGCTCTGCGACAGCAGATTGAAGGGCATGGTGGTGGCACCACGATTTATATGGATTAACACCGCGCAGAATTACGTAAGCAAATGGGGGTGATACCGTGAGCAAATGGCAGGAACTGGAAAGTAAATATTTTATGCATACCGTTAGCCGGGTGCCGGTGACGCTGGTAAAAGGTGAGGGGGCAAGGGTTTGGGATGATAACGGACGTGAGTATCTCGACTTTGTTGCTGGCTGGGCGGTTAATAGCCTGGGTCACTGTCATCCCGTGGTTGCTGAGGCACTGGCGGAGCAGGCGCACACCCTCATTCAGGTTTCAAATCAGTTCTATACTATCCCGCAGCTTCGGCTGGCCGAGATTCTGGTGCAGCACAGCTGCCTGGACAAGGTATTCATCAGCAACAGCGGTGCGGAGGCAAATGAAGGGGCGGTCAAGCTGGCACGGCGCTACGGCAAACACCATCGGCACGGCGCCTATGAAGTCATCAGCGCCAATGGCTCCTTTCACGGTCGCACCCTGAGCATGGTGGCGGCTTCCGGGCAGGCAAAGCACCAGGAGGCCTATCTTCCCCTCCCCGCCGGTTTTATCAACGTGGAGTACAATAACATTGAAGCGATTAAGGCCGCCACTACCGATAAGACCTGCGCCGTCATTCTGGAGCCATTGCAGGGTGAAGGCGGGGTCAACATGCCCGACGATAATTACCTGAAAATGGTGCGGGAATGGTGCAGTCAGCAGGGAATTCTTCTTATCTTAGATGAAATTCAGACCGGCATTGGTCGGCTGGGAACTCTCTTTGGTTACGAGCTGTACGGAGTTGAGCCTGATGTTATGACTCTGGCCAAGGGATTGGGCAGCGGGGTGCCGATCGGGGCAATTATGGTCAAGGACAGCGCTAACGTGTTTGCTCCCGGTGAACATGGCTCGACCTTCGGGGGGAATCCCCTCGTCTGTGCCGCGGCCTACGCCACGCTCAAATACATCATTGAAAACAAGGTTGCCGATAATGCCCGAAAAATCGGACAGTATTTCACGGGCCGACTGGAAGAACTGAAAGATAAATACACTTTTGTCACCGATGTAAGAGGATGCGGGTTGCTCCTGGCGATAGAGTTCGACCGTGAGATTGCCGCCGATGTATTGGGGGCCTGTCTGGAAAACGGTCTCCTGGTCAATCGATTGAAGCCCAGCGCCCTGCGTTTTATGCCGCCCCTCATTATTGGCCATGGTGAGGTGGATGAGGCGATAAATATCCTGGACAGGGTTCTGGCGGCGATATAACGGGGTATTCCCGAAAAAGAAAAATTATGCGATAATAGTTAAATGAAATTAAACCTTCGTAAGCTCGGCATCTTTGTAGCCCTGATGATGGTGCTGATGCTTGGTGTGCTCCTTCTCGCTTTTTCCTATATTGACATCGGCCTTACCGGTCTGGCTAATGGGGAAGCAAAGTCCGCCGTGATAACTGACTTATCGGAGATACCGGAGTCAGTATCGGAAGATGCATCCGCCATGGCGATGGAGATGTACGGCGATTACCATGATAAGTATGATGAATTCGTCAATCAGCTGCTGACTGTTTACGTCGAGGCTAAAGACAGCGATTGCGTCGTTATCTTCAATCCGGGGGGCTGGGGGAACAAAGTGCTGGAAAGTTCCCCGGCATGGTATGAAATCTGCCAGGGCATTGAAGCGGAGCTGGACAGGTTGGGATATTCCTCACTGGTGTTTGACTACCAGCGTACTGCCAAAAGTATACGCGGTATAAATAAGGAGCTGGTAGAGTTATTTTCCGTGTACCCCTCCAAGGCGAAAAGCCTGGCCGGAAGGGTGGAATTCCTCACCAGAAATGTTCCCGACCTTAAGGTCATCGTTGTCGGGGAGAGCAACGGCTCCATCATTTCGGATACGGTGATGGCTATGTTGCAGGACAATCCCAGAGTCTACAGCATTCAGACCGGGCCTCCGTTCTGGCACAAGCAGGCGACCACGGAGCGGACACTGGTTCTGGAGAGCAATGGCAGGTTGCCTGACTCCTTTAGAAATGGTGATATATTCAAAATGGTTATTACCAGTCTGAAAGCGCTCGTCGGCATATCCTTGCCGGAGGATGAGGACCCCGGCCGCATTTTCTATTTTTTGCGGGCACCCGGGCACGACTATTACTGGCAATACCCCGATGTTAATTTGAAAATCACTGATTTTTTGGAAAAGAACTTCAGCCTCGATAAGCGTATCTAAAGTAACTAACGGGAGGTTTCGTGGTGTCGGGAAAAGTGGTGCTGGCCTATAGCGGTGGCCTTGATACCTCGGTGGCCATCCGATGGCTCAAAGAAAACTATGGCTTTGAAGTAGTCGCCCTCACCGTTGACGTTGGCAACGAACGTGACTTTACCGCCATCAAAGAGAAAGCGCTGAAGGTTGGCGCCGTTAAAGCAGTGGTCATCGATGTCAAGGAGCAGTTCGTCAATAACTTTATTTTTCCCGCGCTGAAGGCTGATGCGCTCTATGAAGGACAGTACCCGCTGGCGACGGCCCTCTCCCGACCGCTTATCGGCAAGTTAATGGTGGATGTGGCGTATGATGAGGGAGCGGTGGCGGTGGCCCATGGCTGCACGGGCAAGGGCAATGACCAGGTGAGGATAGAGGTGAGCGTGAATGCGCTCGCTCCCGAACTCAAGATTATCGCTCCGGCACGGGAGTGGGGCATGACCAGAGAGGAAACCATCCAATATGCCGAACGGTACGGCATACCGGTGCCGGTCACTGTTGCCAGCCCCTATTCCACCGATGAGAACCTCTGGGGACGGAGTATTGAGTGCGGCGTCCTGGAAGACCCCTGGGTGGAGCCGCCAGAGGACGCCTTTGCCTGGACAAAATCACCGAAAGAGACGCCGGACGCACCGGGTTACGTGGAGATTGAATTCGAGCAAGGTGCCCCGGTGGCCATTGACGGGAAAAAGATGAGCGGTGTTATGCTCGTGCAAACCCTGAACGAAATGGCCGGAAATTATGGTGTGGGGCGGATCGATCATCTGGAAAATCGCCTGGTGGGCATCAAGTCAAGAGAGATATACGAGGCGCCGGCGGCCATGGTGCTGCTGCAGGCGCATCAGGCGTTGCAGGCGATGACGTTATCCAAGGAGCAATTGCGCTTCAAGCAGAAGGTGGCCGTGGAATACGCCGACCTGGTCTATAATGGCCTGTGGTTTACGTCGCTGCATGAGGACCTGGCGGCTTACATTCAGTCCTCACAGCGCCACGTTACCGGTACGGTAAGGCTCAAGCTGTTCAAGGGTAGTTGCAGCGTGGTGGGGCGGAAATCGCCTTATTCGCTTTACAGCTATGGCCTGGCCACCTACGATAAAGGTGATGTCTTCGACCAGAGTGCCGCGGCCGGTTTTATCCAGATCTGGGGTCTGCCGGCGAAAACGCAGGCTCAGGTACAGGGTACGGGCCGATTGGAAAAGGGCTGATATGAGCCATATCAGGGGTCGCTTTAAAAAGGCGGCGGATGAAAAGGTCGCCGCATATACTTCCTCTCTGTCCTTTGACTGGAGGTTATACCGCCACGATATCGCCGGCAGCATTGCCCATGCCAGGATGCTGGCCAGGCAGGGCATCATCTCCGAATCCGACTCCGTGATAATCGTTCAGGGGCTTGAGTCCATTGAACAGGAAATCGGGCAGGGCAAATTTGAATTCAAGGCCGAACTGGAAGACATCCACATGGCCATCGAAGCCCGCCTCATCGAAAAAGTAGGTGAGGTTGGCGGCAAACTCCACACCGCTCGCTCGCGGAATGACCAGATAGCCCTGGATTTGCGTCTTTATATCAGGGAAGTCATTGCCAGGACCATAGGCAATTTTCGTGAACTACAGCGTGCCCTGGTAAATCTGGCCGAAGCCAGCATGGCGGTGGTAATGCCGGGATACACCCATCTGCAGCCGGCACAGCCGGTTTTACTGGCGCATCACCTTCTGGCCTATTTTGAAATGCTCCAGCGGGATGTGGGCCGCTTTGACTGTTGCCGGACACGTGCTGATGTATTGCCCCTGGGCAGCGGAGCACTGGCCGGAGTCGCCTACAACGTGGACCGCGAGTTCCTGGCCCGTGAGCTTGGCTTCAGCCAGGTAAGCCAGAACAGCCTTGATGCTGTCTCGGATAGAGACTTTATCCTCGAGTATGAAGCCGCGGCCAGTATCAGTATGATGCACCTGTCACGGCTGGCGGAGGAAATCATTCTCTGGTCGTCTGCCGAGTTCGATTTTATCGAGCTTGATGAGGCATATGCCACCGGCAGCAGCATCATGCCCCAGAAGAAAAACCCGGATGTCGCTGAACTGGTTCGCGGGAAAACCGGACGCGTGTATGGCCACCTGACGGCTTTTCTGACTACGATGAAGGCATTGCCTCTCGCCTATAACCGGGACCTTCAGGAAGATAAAGAGGGACTTTTCGATACTGCGGACACGCTGCTGGCGTCGCTCGATATATGTGCCGGCCTGATAGCAACGTTGAAAGTGAATACGGAAGGCGCCGCAAAAGCGGTGGGCCGCGGCCACATTCTGGCGACTGACCTGGCGGATTACCTGGTCAAGAAGGGGGAATCCTTTCGCACCGCCCATGAGATCGTTGGCAGGCTAATAAATTACGCCGTGAAGAAGGGAAAACCCTTACCGGAACTCAGCTTTGCTGAATACAGCAACTTTTCTCCATTATTTGGCGAGGATGTTTATGCTATTACCGTAGAATCGTCCCTCGCCGCGAGGGATACCGTTGGTGGTACCGCACCGAAGCGCGTGGCACAGGCAGTGGCCGCTGCGAAAAAGATACTCGGGCAGGGACAATGAGAATAGCCCTCTCCGCTGAAGGGGAGGTCAAATCGGGAGGTAATAGAAGCTAGGCAGGTTTCACCGTTTTATGCTGGGTGCGCAGGCACCTGGTACACAGGTTGAGACGCTTGAGCTGACCGTTTATCGTCACCGTGGCCGGGTGTATGTTAGGTACCCAGCGGCGTTTGGTATGCCGTTTGGAATGACTCACATTATGGCCGAACTGGGGTGATTTACCGCATATATCGCACTTCAATCTAAATGCTCCTTTGACTGTTTGGCAAACTTGATGTAATATGAAACCTACTACATAGTAGCACAGTCAAACTGAGCTTGACAAGGGTGGTACAAAATGAAGCAAATAAAATCAATCAGTGGCCAGGAATTACGGGAAATGTTCGCCGCGGCTACTGGCTGGTTGGAGAAAAGTTCTGCTGAAATTGATGCCCTGAATGTATTTCCGGTGCCTGATGGTGACACCGGAACCAATATGCTGCTTACCATGCGCTCCACCATTGAGGAGGCCTACCGGGCTCCTGACCGCAGCGCTTCGGCGGTGGCTCATGCCATGGCGCATGGGGCACTGATGGGGGCGCGGGGCAACAGTGGCGTTATTCTCTCCCAGATTCTACGCGGGCTGGCACAGAGCCTGACGGAGAAAGAATCTCTCACCGCGACTGACCTGGCCAGTGCGTTACAGGAATCGTCGGCCATGGCGTACAAAGGGATGAGCAACCCGGTAGAAGGTACAATGCTGACCGTGATCAAGGATATTGCCACCGCGGTGCAGGCGGAAGTGGCCGGTGATGACGGGGATGTGGTTGCCGTCATGGAAACAGCGGTCAACGCCGCCGGTGAATCGGTGGCCAACACACCGAATCTCCTCGATGTGCTGCGTCAAGCCGGCGTGGTTGATGCCGGTGGACAGGGACTGCACACCATTTTCGATGGCGCCCTGCGCTACCTCAAGGGTGAGATGGAGCAGATGCGGTTCCGCAAGCCGCAGATCATTGTCACCGATATGCATGCCACCAAATTGCCGCAGATGATCGCCGCTGACGAGATACCATACGGATACTGCACCGAGTTTCTCCTCAAGGGTGAAAAGCTGGACACGGACAAGATGCGGAAGAAGCTGGAAAAGAAAGGCGAGTCGCTTATTGTGGTTGGCGATGATGCAACGGCCAGGGTTCATATTCACACCCTTGAGCCCGGTGATGTTATCTCATACGCCAGCAGCCTCGGCACTCTGCATCAGGTTTCGATCCGGAATATGGACGAGCAGCACCATGATTATCTGGAAATACAGAAAGACAGAGGTCCGGCGGTGGACACGGCAATTGTGGCGGTTGTCGCCGGAGAAGGGTTAGCTGACGTTTTCACCAGCCTCGGGGTAACGGCTATCGTTCCCGGTGGGCAGACGATGAACCCCAGCACCAAGGACTTGCTCCAGGCGGTTGAGGGGGCCGCCTCGGACAAGGTAATAATCCTGCCCAATAATAAGAACATCGTAGCCACCGCCAATCAGGTGCAGTCTCTAACGGAAAAGAAGATTGAGGTGGTGCCGACGACAACCATCCCGCAAGGGGTGGCGGCACTGCTGGCCTTTGACTATGAAGCAAACCTGGAATCAAATATCCAGATAATGACCAGAGCCATGGCAACGGTAAAAACAATTGAGATATGCCGTGCCGTGCGCTCGGCCAAACTGGAGGACCTGAAAATCAAAAAGAAACAGCCGATTGGCTTTCTGGATGGCGATATGGTCGTAGTGGGGGAGAGTGGCCTTGAGGTGCTCAACAAAATGCTGTCCAAGCTAAACTTGACTAAAGTTGAGGTAATCACCATTTACTACGGCGCGGATACCAAGTCGGCTGAAGCGGAGCAGGTAGCCAGTGATATTCGCAGCCGGTATCCGCAGTTGCAGATCGAGGTGGTGAAGGGCGGGCAGCCGCACTATAACTATATTATATCGATAGAATAAATATTGGAGTACTAGATATGACAGTTAAAATTGTTACTGATAGCCTATCTGATATTACTGATGACTTGGCGCAGGAGCTGGGGATTACAGTGGTGCCACTCTATGTGCGGTTTGGCGAGGAGGTCTACCGGGATAGGGTGGAAATTACTACCGACGAGTTTTACCATAAACTGGTTCATGGTGCCACCTTTCCGACGACGACGCAGCCTCCACCCGGCGATTTTATAGACGTCTATAAAAAATTGGCCAGGGAAACTGATGAAATTCTGGTTATTGCTGTATCCGGCAAGCTCAGCGGTACCTATCAGTCGGCACTGCAGGCCAAGAACATGATGGGAGGCAAGTGCCGGATTGAGGTCATTGACTCGAAAATGGTGGCCATGGGTCTGGGATTGATAGTTATTGCTGCGGCCAAAGCGGCCAGGGCCGGGGCAAACCTTGACGAGCTGGCTGATTTGGTGCGTAAAACTATGCCCCGGTCACATCTTGTTATCTATTTTGACACTCTAAAATATCTGGCCAAGGGGGGGCGTATCGGTAAGGCACAGGGGTTGATGGGCGCAATGTTGTCCATAAAGCCGATACTTACGGTAAAGGATGGCGAGATGGCCCCCCTGACCAGGGTAAGGTCTCCCGCCGCTGGTATGGATTATCTGTACAATTTTGTGCCTGGCTTCGCCAAGGTTGCGGCACTGGCAGTGGAGCATGCCACCACACCTGATAAGGCGGATGAGCTGGTTGAGCGCCTCAGCTCGCTTTTGCCCAAAGCGCGTATCTATCGATCAATAGTTAGCCCGGTATTAGGGACACATGCCGGTCCTAACGCCGTCGCGTTAACCGTCCTGGAGGCCGAATAGGCATAAATACCGGTAAAAGTTGTGATCGACAATGTCGCTGACCTGCCGTCTCAGGTAGTCAAAGAACTGGGGATTACCGTCATTCCGCTCAATGTTCGCTTTGGCGAGAAGGTATATCGTGATGGCATTTACCAGGAGCTTACCAGCAGCAAGGTCATGCCGGTAACGTCAGTGCCATCGCCCCTGACCTTTACCATTGCCTGTGATGAACTTGCCGAAGAAGCAGATGAAATTCTGGCCATCATGCTTTCCTCCAGGCTCAGCGCCATCCATGAGGTAGCGGTGATGGGAGATAAGTAACACCGGAAGACCGAGCAGGTGGAGAATAAGGTGGCGGACAATTTCGAATCTTTACATAAAATTCTGGAACTGGAGCAAAAGAAAGGCTACGACAATACGGCGGTCATGGGTGGCCTGGACCGGTTTCTTAAGAGCTGGGCTGGTCAGGTCGCGGAAGCCATCCCGGACCGCCGCCTCCGGCACCGCTTTCAGCAGCTGTTGACAAAGGTGGATTACGCTTCTTTATCCGTAGCACAGCGCGGGGAGTGGGTGGACAGCGTTCTTAACCTGATGGCTGAAATGGAGGGAAGTCCCTCTGTCGAAGCTAAACCGGAGGCAAAAATACTGGCGCCACCAGGAAAGAGAAAGGTGCCGGCGGTTAAATCGGCGGCGCCGGTCAGTGGTTACGGTCTGGATTCGCCGATAACAGCGGTCAAAGGAATCAGCACCAGTTTGGCGACCAAGTTCGGCAAGCTGGGGGTGAAGACAATACGTGACCTGCTTTATTTCTTTCCCCACCGCCACCTTGACTACAGCCAGATTAAGCACATCTCGCAGCTCACCGAGGGTGATGAGCAGACTATCATGGCCAACGTCTGGCAGGCACAGGTCACCCGACTGGGCTACCGGCAGGGAACGGAAGCCATTGTTGGCGATGAAACGGGAAATATGCGGGTGGTGTGGTTCAATCAGCCCTACCTGGCTAAAAGACTGTCGACCAATGCCCGCATCGTCCTCAGCGGTCGGGTCAGTTTATTCAAAGGCCACCCCGTCTTTGAATCCCCGGAGTGGGAGTTTGTCGAGGACAAAGACCTGGTTCATACCGGACGACTTGTTCCCGTCTATTCACTTACCCGGGGTCTGTACCCCCGCCAGGTGAGGAAGCTGATGAAAGAAGTGGTCGACCAGTGGGCGTGGCAGGTGGGGGACTTTCTGCCATCGGCGCTGAGAGAGCGTTGCGACCTGCTGGAACTGCCGCAGGCAATCAGTCAGGCGCACTATCCCGAAGACGAAATGGTAAAAGACAGGGCGAGGGTGCGCCTGGCATTCGATGAGCTTTTTCTGCTGCAACTGGGCGTGGTGAGTCGCAAGCATGACTGGCAGGAGACCCAGCCGGATAGCGCCTTCTCCATTGACCAGGAGCTGATAAATAGCTTTATACAATCACTACCCTTTGAACTCACCACCGCGCAAAAGCGGGTGCTGGAAGAGATGCTGGATGATATGCAGAGACCTCAGCCGATGTCCCGGTTGCTGCAGGGGGAGGTGGGGAGCGGTAAAACGGTGGTGGCCACCGTGGCCCTGCTGACGGCGGTGGCCAACGGCTTTCAGGGAGCTTTCATGGCCCCGACCGAAATTCTGGCCAAGCAGCATTTTGCCACGCTCTGCCACCTTCTTTCTAGGGTGGGGAGGAGGGATGAAGAAACGCCCTATCTGAGCCGGTTTTCCGGGTTGCTATCTCGCCCCATCACGATGGCGCTGCTCATCGGTGATATCACACCGTCTCAGAAAAAGGAACTGCAGCAGCGCATTATGGATGGAGATGTCGATATCGCCATCGGTACGCACGCCCTTATTCAGAAAGGGGTTGATTTCAATAAGATGGGCCTGGCGGTGGTCGACGAGCAGCACCGCTTTGGTGTAACCCAGCGCTCGGCGCTGCGACAGAAGGGTTTTCGGCCTCATATGCTGGTCATGACCGCCACTCCCATCCCTCGCACACTGGCACTGACCCTGTACGGCGACCTTGACCTCTCCGTCATCGATGAGCTGCCGCCGGGCAGGCAGACGGTAAAGACAAAGTGGCTCAAACCGGTGCAGCGGGAAAGCGCCTACAACTTCATCCGTAAACAGGTATCCAGCGGCCATCAGACATTCATCATCTGTCCGCTCATTGAAGAATCGGAGGCGATTGCCGCCCAGGCAGCGGTGGTGGAATACGAAAGACTGTCTCGGGAAGTCTTTCCCGATTTACGACTCGGCCTGCTGCACGGCAGGCTGGCCGGTGAGGAGAAGGACAGGGTTATGCAGCGATTCCGTGACCGGCAGCTGGATATCCTGGTGTCAACGCCGGTGGTGGAGGTTGGCATTGACATCCCCAATGCCACGGTGATGCTCATTGAGAGCGCCGACCGTTTTGGGCTTTCCCAGTTGCACCAGTTTCGTGGTCGTGTCGGGCGGGGAGAGGAACAGAGCTACTGCATGCTGCTCGCCGAGAACCCGTCTGAAGTGGGTAGGGAGCGACTGGAAATCATTGAAAACGTTCAGGACGGCTTTGTCCTGGCGGAAGAGGACCTGAAGCTACGCGGCCCGGGTGAGTTCTTTGGCACACGCCAGAGCGGCCTGCCGGACCTGCGCATGGCCAAACTCTCCGATGTTAAGATTCTGGAACTGGCCCGGAGCGAGGCAATAGAGCTTTTCCAGGTAGACCCGGGTCTGAAAAAACCAGAGCATCAGCTTCTGGCCAGCGAAATGGCCAAGGTATGGCCGCCAACTAATGCCGGTGAATGGAGTTAGCTGATTCAGTCCACCCGGTATTTTTTCACCACTGATTCGCTCAGTTCCACTCCCAGCCCGGGTTTTTGTGGCAGGTCGATGTCGCCGTCCTTATTGATTTTAACCGGTTCCGTCAGCAGTTCTTCACGCAGCGGATTGTAGTTACGGTCGAATTCCTGGAACATACTGTTCGGTATCGAGGCGCTGAAATGCAGGTTGGATACCAGGGCGACAGCCGAAGAGAATGAGTGGGGCACGCAGGGGATGTTCCAGGCGCTGGCCATGGCCGCGATTTTTCTGGCCTCGGTGATGCCGCCGCACCAGGTAGCGTCAGGCTGGGCAATATCAATTGCCTGGTGTAGGATTAGGTCGCGAAAGCCGTAGCGGGTAAACTCATTCTCACCGGCGGCCAGCGGCATATCAATGGCCGCCGCCACCTTGGCACTCCCCTCAAGGTCTTCCGCCGGCACGGGTTCCTCAAACCAGAAAACGTCATATTCCTCCATCTTGCGGGCCATCTTTATCGCTTCATAAGCGTTGTAGACGTTATTACCGTCGACGAGCAGATCGATGTTCGGGCCAATCTCTTCCCTGACCGCCTTTATCCTGGCCACGTCTTCGGCCTGACTGACGCGTCCTATCTTCATCTTGACGGCGGTGAATCCCTCTTTCACGTACGAAGCCATTTCATTGGCCAGCTCCTTGAGGCCTTTACCCTCGGCATAGAAACCGGCGCTGGCGTAGGCTCGAATCTTTTCGTAGCAGCCGCCGAGGAGCCTGTAAAGTGGCATATTGGCTGACCTGGCCTTGATATCCCAGAGCGCGATGTCAATGCCGCTCATACTGGCGATGATGGCACCCTTGCGTCCGTGCTTTATCGACCGCTGGTACATTTTCTCCCAGAGCCGCTCGATGTTCAGCGGGTCCTCTCCGACAAGGTAATCGGCGAGCTCTTTTTCGATAATCATTTTGGTGATCATTGGCGGTCCGCCGAAGTAAGCGGCTTCACCGATTCCTGAAATCCCTTCATCCGTATCGACCCTGACCAGCACGGCACTGCGGTGGGGCAGGGTATAGGTGGCATCCATAATGGGCTTTTCCAGTTGACAGGTCAGGACCATGGCTTCGACTTTTTTAATCTTCAACAGGTTCTCCTCCTTTGGCGGCTCCTTTTATTTTGCTGCCATTATTATAATGAATCACCCCGCATAAGAAAAGTTGCCGCAAGGAAAATTACTTTACAGTAGTGGCCGTTTACTTTAAAATAACGGATTAGGCGGGTGTAACTCAGCGGCAGAGTATTTGCTTCCCAAGCAAAGAGTCGTGGGTTCGAATCCCATCACCCGCTCCAGTTTATTTGAGGAGACGTTTCGTGGAAATTGAACAGGTAGCAAATTACTTGGCTAATGGGCGGATAATTGACCTCACTCTGAAGATGAACCCGGGAAGTACCGAAGGCCCATCCGCCAAAGCCAGCCGGCGTTACGAGCTTCAGATGTTTGAATTTGAACCATGGAAAATCTGGTCCGGGCCGGGAGAAATTATGCACTATGTTGAAATGGAGAGCCACGTTTCCACCCATGTGGAAGCTCCCTCTCACTATATCCCGGCGCGGTATGGTACGAGTGCTCCGGACCTGAGCGAGGTGCCGTTGTCCAGTTTCTTTGGCAGCGCTGTCCTGATAGACTGCCAGGAGCTGGGGCCTCAAACTCCCATCGGCGCCAAAATATTACAGGAATTCCCCGTTGGCGAACATGATATTGTTCTGTTCGGGAAAGGGCAGCATATTGGCCCTGGTGGGGATGATCGAAGCTTCCTGGTAAAGGAAGGTGCGGAATATCTTCTCGGGAAGAAGGTGAAACTTATTGCCTTTGATGACACGATTATCCCGGAAAATCCTCTGGTTATGAGGAATCTGAGTACGATGTTCACGCACGATATCATGCTATCGAATGGAATCCCGATTATCGAGCGACTCGCCAACCTGGAGGAATTAACGAAAACAAGGTTCCTGTTCTTCGCCATTCCTCCGAAGATGGGTGGTATTGACGCCTTCCCCATAAGAGCCATCGCCATCGAATGACTCAAGACTAATGGAATACACTCCTATGGTTGGGTCAGCCGGGCCAGTAGAGTCCAGTTTAATATTTTATTTACTGCGATTGTTGATAGTGCCGTGGGCTCAAATCTCACCCCGTATACTGTCTCCCGGCATCTAGACTAGCGATGTCTCTTGAACTTTATGAAGCTGTGTAAGACGGACTCGTATTCTTGGGTGATCTCGTCAGGTGTCCGTGCCCGAAATCGCTGGAGCTTCTCGTCGAACACAGATGTGGATACCTGCTTCTGGCACCATGTCTGAAGGTCGCCGTAACACGCCTGGCACAGTTTTACCGGTCTTGAATCCAGCAATCCGTGCAGTATGCCCACGTCATCAGGAACCAGATGGAATCTTACGATGCGATATGCGTTTACTGGGCGCCCGCAGGCTGGGCAAATTTCTACTCCCATTTTCCCATCACCCGGACCGTTTCAACTGGCCGTTAATTACAGGTAGATGAAATTATAACACGGCAGCCAGGTATGTCAACAGCCAGGAGATATAAGCTGCCAGAGAAATCTTCCCTTTATTTATTGGAATTTTAAGGTACTCCGGTAATGGTGGCGAGGCATTCCATTACAGCCATACGTGATATGCTGTCAACAAGGAGCCAGAAGTGAGATAGAGCAGGGGAATGCAGGTATTGCGGCTATTTCGTAGATAAAATCAGGCAAAATAAACGGAAGACTAGCGTACTAACCAGGAAACGAGAAAAGCAATTGCGATGATAACTGTGATTCCAGTGGTAACATATAAAAGCGCTTTCCAGTAAGATGCTTTTCTCATAAAAAAACTGCAGGGTTCTCCTATTTTAGCTATTTGAATGCCACTGGTATCTTTATTAAGAAGCCCCCTTAAATGTATGCCAATATACATTTTGCCCCTACCTATATAGTCGGCAGGTCTTAATTTACAAGTTATCCAGTTTTTTCTATCCAAGGAAATGTTTATATTATCGTCCCATCTGATGTCTTGTGGTTTATTGTCCTGGTGGATTCTAACAATCGACTGCTCAAAGTCGGCTTCGTCAGCCTCTCTAATTCTTAAATAAAGTCCAAAAATTCGTGACATGGGTTTCTCGCTTTCTTAATCAGTCAGAGCTATTATAACTAATTAACAGGTTCTTTTTCAAAAGCCGTAAAAGTATACGAGAGATGAACTCACGGGTGTGCGGAGTGTAGTTATTTAACATAACAGTTAATTTGAATATTACTATCCAGTATGTTACAATAACAGAGTGAGCGGTTGGGGTTGCTGGGGACAGGCCACGTTGGATTGCCTATTCACAAACCTCGATTTTTGAAAACTTCATTATCCGTGTTTTATCTGTTCGCTCCCATGTTATATACCGGCTGATAGTGACCTCGTGTCCAAAATATTAAAAGCTTATGCTTTGTGAAAGGAGGTGAGATATAGAAATTAGTCAAGAACATATGGCAAAAGGGAGATGGCAAAATGCAAGTCTAGTTGAGAGATTTTTCGCTATAAGTATCGTGCTCTCTCTGATTAGTGGTGTTATTATGCTACTTCTAGATTCAACCGGTTTTAGTGCGCTACTTGGATTCTTAGGTTAAACTTAGCCAAAGATTCAAAAAGGCGTGAACACAAAATGGTTAGCCTCGAAAATGATCGGGGCTTAACTATTATTTGAAGCATTTATACGATTGACTGAAAATAATCTTGCTTAGCGTCATTTGCCTTTTTTTCTCTTTCTGAAAAATCTTATCCACATGAGAACTATTGGTATTCCCATCATGACCAGTACAGCTATCGCCGCAAACCTAGCCCAAAACATTTTCCCCTCACTTATTTCTGGAATTTATGCATAGTCTTTTCTCGGTGGACTAAATACACTAACCATCACCGTGCGATGTTTGCGCGTAGCACCGCCGTGAATAGTGCCAGGAGGGACACAATATATATCTCCTTGCTTTAATAACTGGCTTTCATCACCAATTTTCATATCAAATTCTCCCTCGATTATTATTCCCATCTCCTCAGATGCGTGGCCATGTAATGGCGATTCTGAGTAAGGCTGCAAAGTAACGTTACAAAGCATGAGATTCTTTCCCGAAATAGCACGAACTAAGAACCCTGGTGCTGGCTCACTCACTTTGAATCCTTGATGGCCAAAATTATAGAACATCACTAACCTCCAGATAGATTATACACGTTAGAATGAATTGAATTATAGCCCTATTCAGCAGGTTGTCAAGAACCTGAGTAGAAGTGAGATGGCGCACGTGAAAGAGTGATATTATAAGAGAATATTAAAAGAACGATATAATGAAACTAAATACCTGGGAAAGAGGAAAATAAAATGACAAATAAACAAATGAAGGCAGTAATTAACATGGATGTGTACTTTGACTATATTTGACCTTATGTCTACAATGCAGCAGTTTGGCTGCAAAAGGTACAAGAAGACATTCAGGATAAATTAATCGTCAATTGGAAGTACTTTAGCCTGGAACAAATTAAGAGCCAGCACGGGCCCCGATGGAAAATTTGGGAGCAGCCGGAAGAATACCAATCTCGCAGTTTGCACGCTTTCTGGGCTGCGGAGGCTGCCCGACAGCAAGGTGAAAAAGCCTTTCATTCTTTTCACATGGCACTACTTAGAGCAAAACACGAACAGCAGCGTGATATTGCCGATACAAACACCCTTATTGAAGTGGCAAACAATACTGGCCTGGAGATGAAACAATTTCAAAATGACCTCAGCAACCGTCAACTACTGACCAAACTGGCTGAAGACCATACCTTCGCCGTAGAAAAGCTGGGTGTTTTTGGAACGCCTACCCTGGTCTTCCCGGAAAACCAGGCCATTTTCCTGAAGATGTCGCCTCCCCCGTTACCCGAGGAATGCCACTTGATCTTCAATGAGATATTCAACCTGGCATATCATAGACGAATTATTCATGAGATAAAAAGGCCGTAGCATCCGGGCGTGCGGAATAATATAAAATTATCGCTAAGATTTAAGATTTTCGAATCCTGAGGTCTCTGGCCTGAGATCAGATTAGACCATACAGGTTTTTTCTTCCTGTGCAACTATCGGCCGCCCGGTATTCTGACGTCTTCTATTGACACATGACGGTGACGCGACTACCATAACATAGATGGGGATTATTTCAGTACGTCAGGTATTATGCCAATTATCTCCCCTGCCCTGAGGTAAGCAACACGTATGAATAATATTATCATAGCTTCTGTCTGTGCCTGGGCACTGGCGCAGTTCATAAAGGTGCTAATCGGTTTAATAAGAAAAAGGCAGATTGACCTGCGTGACTTTGTCTCAAGCGGCGGTATGCCCAGCTCCCACTCCGCCACGGTGAGTGCGCTGGCCACGTCGGTCGCGATAATTGAGGGCATTGGTTCGGTCGCGTTTGGGATCTCCGCCATGTTCGCTGTAATCGTGATGTACGATGCTGCCGGCGTGCGGCAGTCCGTCGGAAGGCAATCCGTCGTCCTCAATCGCATTATCGCTGAGCTCAGAGACCGGCGCCCCATTGCGGAACTGGAACACAACCTGCGGGTGTTCATCGGCCATACCCCATTCCAGGTGATAGTAGGCTCCGCTATGGGAATCATCGTGGCGTGGCTCTGGTTCACTTTTGTCGCAAGGTAAATCGGGCAGCGGTTACTGTCACCTCAGCGATTAGTAAAGGAACAAACGTATGCAGGCAGGTTATATTGAGCAGGGTTAACTCTGGTTGGAACAAGCGTACTTAAGACGCGTCGTGATGTAAGGGATATAATAATCTATGCTGGCTAAACTCACATTTTTCGGAGCGTCGCGGAACGTTACCGGCTCCTGCTATCTACTGGAGACTTCTGATGTCCGTGTGCTGGTTGACTGCGGGTTGTATCAGGAACGCGGATATCAAGACAGGAACTGGCAACCATTCCCATTCAACCCTGAAACCCTCGATGCGGTCTTTTTAACTCATGCCCACCTTGACCACTGCGGCCTGTTACCCAAACTGGTAAGGGATGGCTATAAGGGTAAGATATTCTGTACGCAGGCAACGGCCGAGATAGCTCAAATCATACTGCTTGATTCGGCCCACCTGCAGGAAGAAGATGCTATCTATAAGGCAAAGCGTCATCGTCGTGAAGGACACCGTGGGCCGTATCCGGAGTTGCCGCTTTACACGGTCAGGGATGCTGAGGCGGTGGTGCCTCATTTTGCGGCTGTGGAATATGGTAGTTGTATTCGGGTGAAAGACGTCGTCGAAGGGTGTTACTATGAGGCTGGGCACGTACTTGGCTCGGCGAGTATTGGCATTAATATAAATCTGGACGGTGAGAAGCGCCGTATCATCTTCTCCGGTGATGTTGGCGAACCAGACCGCCCGATTATAAATGACCCGGCCATATTTTACGAAGCGGATTACGTCGTCATTGAGTCGACCTACGGTAACCGTACCCATGAGGAACATGAGAACACCGATATTCAAGCACAACTACGCGACTGTATTAACGAGACGGTAAAGGCGGGCGGCAACATCGTTGTGCCGAGCTTTGCCCTGGAACGCAGCCAGGAAATGCTCTACCATTTGAACGAACTCTTCCTGCGCAAAGAGATCCCGCCGATAACCGTCTTTCTGGACAGCCCCATGGCGATACGCATTACCGAGGTCTTTAAACATCACGCTGAACTCTTTGACCGGGAGATGATGCAGCGTCTGCGCCAGGGGAATTCACCTTTCAGGTTTGACAACCTGAAGATTGTGCAGACTACAGAGGATTCCAAGGCAATCAAATATACGAAAGGGAGCGCCATAATCATAGCTGGTAGTGGCATGGTGACGGGTGGCCGTATAAAGCACCATCTGGTGAATAACCTTACTCGGCCAGAGAGCACCGTATTGTTCATAGGGTATCAAGCGCAGAGAACGCCAGGTAGACACCTTCTGGATGGGGCAAAAGAAGTCCGACTATTAGGGCAGACCTATCCAGTACGGGCACGTGTTGTTAAGATAGATGGATTCTCCGCTCATACTGATCGCGAGGGGCTGTTGGCCTGGCTATCTGATATGCGTATGCCGCCTCGTTGCGTCTTCGTTACCCACGGTGAGGAAACGGCCGCCACCAGCTTTGCTGAATTTCTCAGTAAGCAGACAGGGTGGCAAACACAGGTCCCAGGCTACCAAGATACCGCGATGCTCGCTTAATAAACCATTAGTTTGAGAGCTATAAACATCTTGGCCGCTTTGCGTAGAAAGCAATTTATTCATAGTCACATTAAGTATCATAAAGTATCAATTGGTTTTTGCAAATACTAAATAACTCCCAATGTGAAACAGGATTGCCGGTCAATATTGTACAGCGCTGTCAAATTCTGCGAATCCGGTTGGACTTATTTATGCCCTTGCACAGAATGATGATTTGTCTAAAATACTAACCTCTCGATAGTTTTAGTTCGTGCAGTGATTTTGCCTTGGCGGCAATATGTTCGGCAGAAAGCTCGAACTCCTTGACCAGTTCCCAGGGAAAGCCGGACTCGCCAAAACGGTCCTGTACTCCAATCATGCCTATAATCACTGGATTGCCGTAGACTTCTACAGAGCGTCCGATAGCCGCCGCCACCAGATTTCCCAGGCCACCGATCTGGTGCTCTTCAGCGGTGACCACCACGCCGCAGTTCTTGGCTGCCTGGGCGATGGCCTTTTCATCCAGAGGTTTGACGGTGTGTATATTGAGCACCCTCGTTTCCAGGTTGTACTCCTGCTTCAATATCCAGGCTGCCCTCATCGCTTCGACTGCCGAAGGCCCACAGGCGATTATGGTCACATCCTCACCTTCGTCTTTATAGTCTGAGGCAAGGCGATGCTCGAAAGCGTCTTTAAAGTTGGCGTTTTCCCCGCGGAAACGGATGACATTGGCCTCTCCCCACTTATAGGGAGTGCTGTTATCAGTGACGACAGAGGTTGCCTCACGGGCAAACCTTATGTATTTAGGGCCGATGACATTGAAAAGCAGATATTCGGTGGCCCGCTTGGTCTCTACAGCGTCACATGGAACTTCAACATGCATATTGGGCAAACCGCACATTTGGAACAGCTCTTCCAGCGCCTGGTGGGTGGCGCCATCAGCTCCCACCGAAACACCTCCATGGGCTCCGGCAATCATTACATTGAAGTTGCCGTAGCAGACGGTGGTTCTCAACTGATCAAGATTCCTCCCTGAAGCGAAGACACCGTAAGTTCCGAAGATGGGTAGTTTCCCTTCTTTGGCCAGTCCGGCCGCAACGCACGTTCCCGACTGTTCTGCGATGCCTACGGAAAGCCAGCGTTCCGTGCGGTGGGGATGTTCTTTATAGAACTGGCTGATGGTTATGGAGTCGGAGATATCAGCTCCCAGGCAGACTATCCTAGGGTCGTCGCCATGTTCGGCGAGGGCATTGCCAAATCCCATCCTGGTGGGAACCATCTGCGCTTTCATAATCTCCGCAGTGTTCCAGAAATAGTTTTGCGAAAATTTGGGCTGTTTTGCTTCGAGCTCCCGGGTAACCTTATCCTGGTAAACGGCGGCTTTTTTAAGCAGCTTTTCTACCGGGAGCTTTGTATCAAGTCCCAGCTGTTTTAAAGCGTCTCTCAGCTGCTCAATGCTTGGTGCTTTACCATGCCAGCCGGCTACGTCCTCCATGAAGTCAATACCTTTGCCTTTGGTTGTGTGAGCGATAATGAGGGATGGTTTGCCTTTTGTCTCTCTGGCTTCCTTAAAAGCACCGAGTATCTCTTTCATGTCATGCCCATCGATTTCAATTACATGCCACCCGAAGGCGCGGTATTTGTCGGTAAGCGGATCAATGCACATAACATCATCAACACGACCGTCTATCTGCAGGCGGTTCTTATCAACGATGCCGCAGAGGTTGTCCAGCCCGTAATGACAGGCTTCCATGGCTGCCTCCCAGACCTGACCCTCCTGCTGTTCCCCGTCACCCATGAGGCAGTATACGCGGTAATTTTTCTTATCCAGCCTTGCGGCGAGGGCGTCCCCCACGGAAATGGATAGGCCCTGCCCGAGCGAACCGCTGGAGGCTTCTATACCTTCCAGCTTGAGCCAGTGTGGATGTCCCTGGAATGGCGAGTGGAGTTTACGAAGTGTAACCATCTCTTCAATATCAAAGAACCCTGCCATACCCAGACCTGCGTACAGTATCGGTGCCTTGTGCCCGGCTGACCAAAAAATTCTATCGCGGTCTGGCCAGAAGGGACTTGCCGGGTCAAGACTGGCCTCATGCAGATAAAGCGCCGCGGCAACATCCATGAGTGATAATGTTCCTCCAGAATGACCTGACCCAGCGGCGCCCAGAGCGATTAGACTGTAACCTCTCATCAGGTTGGCCGCTTCTTCCAGTTCCTTAACCGAGTAAGTCTTATAATTTTTCCCTGTCTTTGAATTTATGAGCGGCATAAATCCCGTCTCCTTTCTACCTGGCAATTATACCAGCTTGCTAAAACGATAATTTATCCTGAGGACTTTTATCTTTAATTATAGCGCAGGTTAAGATATTATCAAAAATTCACGGAAATACAAATCGTCTTTTTTGAATAGCTGCTCTTGTTGCGCAGGGCAGCGCGGCAATTGCCTGGTTTATATCATATAATGTAAAAATCACTGCTAACAGGAGTCAACGGGCTGGCGGAAAGCAGGGTAGAATCAGAGCTGTTGCCGGATAATGTCATTAAACCGGGCCTTGACCTGTTCCTGGGCCAGGCCACGGATATCTATTAACTTCCGCCGGCGGCTCAGTCCTTTTTCGATTGCCAGGTTGCTTTTACTTACCTGAAGGACATCGCTGAGAAAGTTTATCAGTTCCTGGTTGGCCCTGCCTCTGACTGGCGGTGCGGCGATTTTCAACTGCCAAATACCGTCTTTTTCGCCCTGCACCTCGTTCCGTCGGGCATTGGGATGCACCTGTACCCAGATTTTTATCTTTTCGATAACCATGCCAGTGTTCATTATTGTAACACGCAGCCGCCGGATAATTCATACTCTGGCGCTATGAAAATCCTGGAAATTCTGTCTGGCATTGAGCTATAATAGGAGTTGTAGCTGTTCTGATTTTTATCCGCGACGGAGTGATGGTATTGGATGCCGGTGAATTAAAGTCCAGAGTTATCAGTGAGATAGAAAATTACCGTGATGAGCTCAAAGAACTGAGCCTGAGGATTCACCGTAATCCCGAGATTGCTTTCCAGGAAGAAAAGGCAGCCACCTGGCTCACCGATTACCTGAAGAAAAAGGGTTTCTCCATTGAAAAGGGTATATGTGGACTGGCCACCGCATTCCGGGCCGGTTACGGGAAGGGAAAGCCGGTAATCGCCCTTCTGGCGGAATACGATGCGTTGCCAAAACTCGGTCATGCCTGCGGACACAATATCATCGCCACCAGTGCCGTTGGTGCCGGAATAGCGGCCAAACTGGCGGTGGATGAGTTTGGCGGCACGGTGCAGGTGCTGGGCACGCCCGGTGAAGAAATGTACGGTGGCAAGGTGTATATGGTAAGGAAAGGTGCCTTTAAAAATGTGGATGCCGCTATGATGGTACATCCGGCGGGTCTGAACACGGCGGCCACCAAATTCCTCGCCTGCCAGACGCTGGAGGTCGAGTTTTTTGGTAAGCCGGCCCATGCCGCTGCCAGGCCGGAAGTCGGCATCAATGCCCTGGAAGCCATGCTCATGTCCTATGCCGCGATTAATTCCCTGAGGCAGCATATCAAGGACAGTGCTCGTATCCATGGCATCATTACGGATGGCGGTGAAGCGGCCAATATCGTGCCGGCACACACCGCCGGACATTTCATCGTCCGGGCTGCGGAGGACAGCTACCTGGATGAGCTCAAGGAGAGGGTGCTGAATTGCTTTATGGGCGCCGCCACGGCCACGGGGGCCAAACTGAAGTACAAATGGGGCGAGGCGCGCTATGCCCCACTGCGCAATAATTTCACGCTCGCCCGCATGTTCCGGAAGAACCTGCAGTCACTGGGCCGGCGAGTACACCTCGTCGACCCCCGGATAGGTATTGGCAGCAGTGACATTGGTAATGTCAGCCGGGTGGTTCCCAGCATTCACCCGCTAATCGCCATAGCTTCGGCCAGAGCGGTCACTCATTCCCCTCAATTTGCCAAAACGGCGGCCTCGGAAGCTGGCATGCGTGGCCTTATTGATGCCGCCAAGGCGCTGGCAATGACCGTGGTTGATCTGGTGGCGGAGCCGACAATGCTGGTCAAAGTTAAAAAAGAGTTGGAACAGGATAAAGAGTCGGGGTAAGAGAGGAGTCTCTTCGGGGGAATAAATGATTATTGCTGTTGATGCCGCGGGCGGGGACTATGCGCCCCATGAAATCGTTAAAGGGGCGGTGAAGGCAGCCGACGAGTACGGGGTAGAGGTAGTGCTGGTGGGGAAGAAAAAAGTGCTCCACGTGCTGGCGGGTCGCCATTTGAGGAAAAAAGGAATCAGTATTGTTTCGGCCAGCCAGGTCATTGAGCCTAACGAGATGCCGATAAAAGCAATACGCACTAAGACGGACTCATCCATTGTCGTTGGTATCAGGCTGGTAAAAGAAGGGAAAGCGGCCGGCTTTGTTTCCGCGGGTAATACCGGGGCGGTACTTGGTGCCGCGTTATTTGGACTGGGGAAGGCAGGGAGAGTTGAGCGCCCCGCCATTGCCTGTATCATGGACATCACCCCCTCAACGCCGGCTTTATTGATAGATGCCGGTGCCAATGTTGAGTGCCGCCCCAGCCATCTGGTTCAGTTTGCCGAGATGGGCGTGGCGTTCAGCCAGCATGTGCTCGGTATCAGTGAGCCGCGGGTTGGCCTGCTCAGCAATGGCGCGGAAGAAACGAAAGGAAACCAGCTGGTTCAGGAAAGTTATCAGCTTTTAAAAAAGGCCAAAAATCTGAATTTCATCGGCAGTATTGAAGGCCACGATATTTTGAAAGTGACGGCTGATGTGGTCGTGACTGATGGTTTTACCGGAAATATCGTGCTCAAGACAATTGAGGGCATGAGCGAAACGTTCCTTGGGTCGGCGCGACAGCTCGGGCACGTCGTTTCCAACGCCTATCACTTCAGAGGACGTGACCTGCTTCAAGACCTCGGGCTGGGCTCCTGGGTCAACCGTATAGACTACCGGGAATATGGCGGGGCGTGTCTGCTCGGCGTGAACGGGAATATCATCATCGCCCATGGGCGTAGTCAGGCCAAGACCATTAAGAATGCCATCGGCATTGCCAAACATATGGCTGAAGAAAACATGGCAGAGGTAATTAAGGAGGAAATTCATGAGCAAGCCAGTGGAAGTAAATGACAGCAGCTTCGACCAGATGGTGTTGCAGTCGAAGACACCGGTGCTGGTCGATTTCTGGGCGGCCTGGTGCGGGCCCTGCCGTATGGTGGCACCTATCGTTGAGGAGCTGGCCGGTGAGTACGAGGGCAAGGTAACCGTGGTCAAGCTGAACGTTGACGAGAACCCGAAAACGGCCAGCCAGTATGGTGTCATGAGCATCCCGACGCTGCTCGTGTTTAAGGATGGAGCACCGGTTTCGAACATCGTTGGCTTCAGACCAAAGGCGGAGCTTAAACGAAACCTTGATGATGTTCTCTAACCGGTAGCTAAAAAGTGCGGATTAACCGGGAGGGAGAGATTGCTTAAAAAGCGTGAGTATGATGTCGTCATTATCGGTGGGGGGCCTGCGGGGCTCACCGCCGGTATTTACGCGGCGCGGGCAAGGCTGAAAAGCCTGCTTGTTGAGAGAGGGGCTATGGGCGGCTTGATCATAAATGCCGGTGTGGTGGAGAACTATCCCGGCTTTCCCGATGGTATCAATGGTCTGGAGCTGGCCGATGCCATGCAGCGGCAGGCGGTTAAGTTTGGCCTGGAGACGTTAATCGCTGAGGTAACCGGCCTTGAGATGAAAGATGAACAGAAGGTAGTGCAGACAGGCGAAGGAGATGTTACCGCCGGAGCGGTCATCGTCGCCGGCGGCTCCGACCGGGTCAAGCTGGGAGTCCCCGGTGAAGAAGAATTCACCGGCCGGGGCGTAGCCTATTGCGCTGTCTGCGACGGATATTTCTATCGGGATATCCCGGTGGCAGTGGCGGGTGGTGGTAATGCCGCCATGAACGAGGCGCTTGAGCTTACCAAGTTCGCTTCCAGGGTCACGGTGATACACCGCCGTGATGAACTGCGCGCCACCAAGATACTCCAGGAAAGAGCCTTAGCCGACCCGAAAATAGAATTCCTGTGGAACACGGTGGTCGAGGCCATTGAAGGTGAAGATACGGTGAAAAGGCTCAGGCTGAAAAACGTTCCGACCGGAGAAAAATCCACGCTGGACATATCTGGTATCTTTGTGGCGGTTGGTTTCAGGCCGAATACGGATTATTTGAAAAAAATTATCCATCTGGCTGACAACGGTACCATAATCACCAACGAAAAAATGGAGACCGACGTACCGGGCATTTATGCTGCCGGCGATATAAGGTCAGGCTCAATACGGCAGGTTGCCGCTGCGGTTGGGGATGGGGCGGTGGCGGCGATATATGCAGAGCGGTACATCGCCGCCAAATAAAAAGTTTTTTCGCTTCTTGGTAGGCAATATTAAGGTGAAGTATAATTGGAACAAGGGAGTTAGCTGATGAAGGTTGTTTTTATTGAAGATGTGCCCGATGTGGCTGAGACTGGAGAAATCAAGGAGGTAGCCGACGGCTACGGGCGTAACTACCTCATTCCCAAACGGCTGGCCGTACTGGCTGATGCCCGGGCAACGCAAATAGTGGAAAAACAGAAGAAAAAGAAGGCCCGGATAGCGGCGGAGACCGAGGCGGAGATGCGGGAGCTGGCCAATAAAATAGAAGGGCTGGATATAGTTATCAAAGCCAAAGCGGGCGCCAAAGACAGGCTGTACGGCTCAATCACCAATGCCGACATTGCCGAGGAGCTGAACAAAAGCGCCGGACTGGTGATTGATAAAAGAATAATCGAGCTTGAAAAACCCATCCAGGAGATAGGCAACTACGAGGTGCCCATCAGGTTGACCAAAGATATTATCCCCAGGATAAAGCTCGGTGTCATTGGAGAAGAGAAGGTGGAGGACAAGGAAAAGAAGGAGAGCGAGGGGAAGGAAGAGAAAAAAGCAAAGAAGGCTATAAGGGCGAAGAAGGCTACAAAGGCGAAGAAGGCATTAGAAAAAGCGGCCGCGGAGGACCAGAAGAAGACGGTAGCGGAAGAAACGAAAGTTGAGGACCAGGGGGAGGCAGTAGCGGAAGCAGCAGAGGCTGAGAACCAGAAGGAGACGGAGCAGGGTGTCTAATGACAGGTTGCCCCCTCATGACCTTGATGCTGAGGAAGCCATCATTGGTTCATTGCTTATTGATGGCACGGCGATTTATAAAATTGCCACGTTTTTAAGCAAACCGGACTTCCACCATGAACGGAACCAGTGGCTGTATGAGGCCTGCCTCGGGCTGTACGAACGCAATGAGGCGATAAACCAGATCACCGTGGCGCAGGAACTGTCCAGGCGGGACAGACTGGAAGCGGTTGGTGGTGCGGCACTCCTGAGCCACCTGATTTCAGTGTCTCCATCACCGCTGGATATCGAGCACTATGCCCAGATTGTCTATCGACTCTCCATTATGCGTGGACTGATCGGTGCTGCCGACCAGATTTCCCGTGTCGGTTATGAGGCTGGTCCGGACGTTGACACCAGTCTCAGTCGGGCGGAGGACATTCTCTTCCGGCTGCGCCATGGGCATGGTGAGCGCGATTTCGTTCATATCAGGCAGGTTCTGGACAAGTATTTTGAGGCGCAACCGCCATCGGAGGAAGAAGGCGGTGTCCGTGAACCGGTCCCATACGTGCTTTCCAACTTCGTCGGCCTCGATGAATTTCTGGGCGGGTTTCAGCGCTCCGACCTGGTGATAATTGCCGGCCGACCCAGCATGGGAAAGACAAGCCTGGGTCTCAGCATTGCCCGGAACGTGGCCGTGGAGCAGAAGGCGTGCGTGGCCCTGTTCAGCCTGGAAATGTCCAGGGAATCAATCGTCATGCGTTTTCTGGCCAGTGAATCCGGGGTGAACTCGCGGCGGGTCAGGTTCGGTCTTCATACCGAGGACGAGGAAAGGCGTATCATGGAGGCCACCGGTGTCCTTTCCGAATCGGCCATCTTCATGGACGACTCCCCGCAGCTGCGGGTGGTGGAGATGCGCAGTAAGGCCCGCCGACTCCACTTTGAGCGGGGTCTTGACCTGATTATTGTTGACTATCTGCAGCTGATGCAGGGCGAGGGGCGGGGTGAAAACCGCGTTCAGGAAATCAGTTATATCTCCCGTTCCCTCAAAGCACTTGCCCGCGAGCTGAACGTGCCGGTAATCGCGGTATCGCAGCTCAGCCGGGCGGTGGAATGGCGCGCATCACACATTCCACAACTGGCCGACCTCAGGGAAAGCGGCAGCATTGAGCAGGATGCCGATGTGGTAATGTTTATCTACCGCGATGAGTACTATCACACCGAGGAAGAATGGCAGCTGCAGCATCCCGACCGGGAGTACCCGCGGGAGGAAGCCGACATCATTGTGGCCAAAAACAGGAATGGTCCTACCGGGCAGATCAAGCTGCGTTTTCGTCGTAACCTGGCCACGTTCTACAATTATGAATATCCAGTAAGTAGCGAAGAGCCGACGTTGCTATGAGTCAGTTCAGCGGATTCCCGGCCAGAATGGAGTTTACCCCTGTCCCCAATTATTTCCTCAGTGTCATGCTGCCTCAGATCAGTGATATCTGGGAGCTGAAAACAACCCTGCATGTGCTGGCGGCGCTCTACCGCAGGAAGGGCTATCCTCGTTTTGTTGCCGGCCATGAGCTGCTGGGAAATGACGGCTTGATGAAAAGTCTGAGGGGAGGGGATAAGGCGCCGGAGGAGTTACTGCGCCGGGCATTGGAAATGGCCAGCCAGCGAGGAACCTTCATTCATATTGTTCTGGACAGGGACGGGTCGGCCGAAGATATCTATCTTCTCAACACCGAGGCGGACCGGAAAGCCGCCGCCAGAATAAAAAGTGGTGAACTAAAATTGAGCGGACTCAAGGCCGCCGAAGAGGCTCACGTTGAGCTTGGGGAACCGCCGGACATCTTCACCCTGTATGAGCAAAACATCGGCATGCTGACGCCGATAATCGCCGATGAACTGAAAGAGGCGGAAAAACTGTACCCGGAGAGCTGGCTCAGAGACGCCATCAAAGAGGCGGTGGCGCTCAACAAGCGGAACATACGGTATATCATGCGCATTCTGGAAAGATGGTCGACCGAAGGAAAGACTGATGGAACATATCAGCGAGTTTCTAAGACAGACCCGGATAAATACATCAAGGGAAAATACGGACACATGGTCCGACGCTGAAGAAGCACCTTCCCCGAGTGCCAGCTGCCCCATCTGCAAGGGGGCCGGGGTGGTTTATCCCTTTTTACCTTCCGGGAAGCCGGACTTCAGTCAGGTTATCCCCTGCCAATGCCTGAAAAAGGAGCTCGGTGATGAGCGTCTGACCCGCCTGAAGCGTTACAGTAACCTGGGAGCGCTCGCCCAATTTACCTTCGAGAACCTGGAACCGCGGGGGAGAAGCGGGAACCCGAAGAGCCAGGAGCAGTTCCAGCGGGTCTACGAGACGGCAAAAGCGTTCGCCGCTGACCCGAAAGGCTGGCTTGTCCTCGTTGGTCCCAGTGGTAGCGGCAAAACTCACCTGGCGGCCGCCATTGCCAGCGAGCGCATCAGCCGTGGTTTCCCCGCTTTCTATATCACCACCCCCGACCTTCTTGACCATCTGCGGGCTGCCTTCAATCCCGGCAGCGAAGTTCCCTACGATGAGTTCTTTGACCAGGTACGGAACGCCCCGCTGTTGATTCTGGACGATTTTGGCGTTCAGACCAGCACACCGTGGGCCAGGGAGAAGCTGGACCAGTTGCTGACCTACCGTTCTAGCAGCAAGCTGCCGACGGTGGTTGTGCCTATCGTTCCCCTGGAGCAGATGGAGGAAAGGCTGCAGACCCGTCTGGCTGACCCGGAACTGAGCCAGGTCTGTGTGATTCAGGCGAAGCAGCCCGTGTCCCTGGACTATACGTGGGGACCGGAATTCGCGCTCCAGAAAAGCATGACCTTCGATAATTTCGACCGGAGGCGGGTCAACCTGCCGCTGGAGAAACAGGAAAACCTGGAGGCGGCTTATCGTATTGCCTTTGAATTTGCTAAATCGCCAGAAGGCTGGATAGTTTTCATGGGCGAAACCGGCTGCGGCAAGACCCATCTGGCGGCGGCCATCGTCAATTATTGCTATCAGGCGAACAAGTCGGCGCTGTTCGTCGTGGTCCTCGAGTTTCTCGACCACCTGCGCTCGACATTCAGCCCGGAGAGCAAGATATCCTATGACCAGCTATTTGAAAAGGTAAAAACGGCGCCGCTGCTGGTGCTGGATGATTTCGGAGAGCAAACCACCACTCCCTGGGTCAGGGAAAAGCTGTACCAGGTAATAAACTACCGGTATAACTCGCGACTGCCCATGGTCATTACCACGCGCTACACAATAGAGGAAATCAACGAGAATATCGAGAGCTCGATAAGCTCCCGCCTTATCGACCCCAAGATAAGCACGCCATTCAATATCACCGTACCGGATTATCGTGGTGATAATGCCAGCCAGCGAAGGACTCCTCGTCGGGAGAGGAGAGGGCGGTAGGGCTGGGCTGCAGGAAGCAGCTGCAAGGGCTTTTGACAGACTATTGACTCCAATATCGTTACCTATAGAAGAGATGTAGACTCCCTGCTACGAATGGGAATCTGTTCGTAACCACGTAAGGTGCGAGGTTAAATTATCCAGGTCTGGGAAAAGACTCGCTCTATTTACCCCTAGTAGGTTGAGCGTCCTCTTCCAGTCCCTACGTTGTGCATTAGGAATAATAAGCTTTTCAATATCCTCCTCAATGAAGGGATTCGGGTCTGTTGGGTCTGGGTGAGCAGTAAATATTCCCACCTGTGCGATTATCCGAGTATCTATATGTGACGGAACGATTTTCTTCACCTCTTGCCACTGAAAAATATCGGTACGATCCACGGGATCACTGTCAAAATAGGCATTGGATATCACCTCAATATCCTTCCTTTTGATTACGTAGACTGCACTATCCTCTGAGTGTTTACTCAACTCATGTGGCAGATGCTCCCTCTCCACGCAAAGTAAGCAGCTACTAAAGGATTGCGTGTCCAATCCAGTAGCCTGGTTGGCAGACCATGGTGCTGAGCTAAAACTAACCAGTCCCAATCTTCCCAATTAGTTGTGCTAATGTTTATATATGGTACAGACCTATCCCTAAACCACCGTAGAAGTCGTATTTCCTCCTGTAGCAGTTTCTTGTCATCGGACAGTACAATTCTTCCAACACGAGGTCGAAGATCATAGTCTTTGTGTTTAATCCCCCGATACACGGTGTATTCGCCATCATAAGCTCTAACAGCACTGATGAAATCCTCAAAAGATGCTAATGGTATTTCACGCATCTCAGCCTCCAATGTGAACCGATTTATTTAGTATCTTGGGATTAGCAAAAGATTAGCAAAAATGCAATGATATGGCAAGTAATAGGGTCTAACCCCTTAAATCTGAAGCTAAAACTGGTACCCCTGGCGCGACTCGAACGCGCGGCATCCTGATTTGAAAGTTAGTCGCTAACTTCCAGTAACTCAATCAGTATATCTTCAGGACTGATAAAGTATGCTATCTTGGTAGTAGGGCTGATCGCTTTTATCTCCAGGACACACTTGACTCCACTCGCTTTCAACTCGGCCACGGCTTCTTCTATGTTATCGGTCCCCAGCCCGAAGTGCTCGAGGCCGCAGCCGTCCGGCAATGTATTGGGCACCAGAGGCTCTGGCCTTGGATTAGAAGTCTTGATAGACGCCCCATCGATGGCCACGGACACAAGCTTTCGTCCATCGGGTAGCTCAAGAAAGCCATCCTTTTTGGCACCGAACATTTTTTCATAGAAACCGGCGGCCGTCTCGGGATTCTTGGTTACCAGATGAACGTGGTCGAACCAGTATTTCGGCATTTAAACACCTCCCTATTAATATTTAAAACTGGTACCCCTGCCGGGACTCGAACCCGGGCAAGCGGTTTAGGAAACCGCTGCTCTATCCTCTGAGCTACAGGGGCACCTTCAAGGCGAATTATAACCGAGAATGACGGTAAAGGGCAATGGGTACGGTTTACGATTCTTTGCACCTGAACCCAAGGCGAGAATAAAAAGGTTTTTAACACGGCATATTTACCGGTTTCTCGCCCGGTATCCGTTTCTTGACTTTGGGCAGGACTGCGCCATAAAATCATCAAGTACGACTTACCGGATTTCAAAAGGAGGTATTATGGCAGAGAGCGAAGTGAAGGTAGTGGCCTGGGGGCCATTGAAGGAATTCACCAAGGAGGTATTCGTCCGGGCAGGCATGCCACCGGAAGATGCTGAAGCTGAAGCGGGAGCGCTGATCTGGGCCAACCTGCGGGCTGTGGACTCCCATGGCGTGCTGCGTATCCCCTGGTATCTTGATAACATTGAAAAGGGTGTGATGAATCCAAAGCCCAATATTCAGGTTATTAAAGAGACTCCGGCAACCATACTACTGGATGCTGACCGTGCTCTCGGTCCGGTGGTCACCATTAAGGTTGTTAACATGGTGGTGGCAAAAGCAAAGAAAATGGGCATTTGCTGGGCGATAATACGCAACCTGACCCACCAGGGTGCCCTTGGATATTACTCGCAGATGATGGCGGAAAAGGGGATGGCGGGAATCGTGTTCGTCAGCAATCCCCCGAACATGGCGCCATTTGGCGCCAGGGTTCCCGGCGTGCACAATAGCCCAATAGCCATTTCCGTGCCGGGCAAACGTCACCGCCCGCTCAATCTGGATATGGCCACCAGTGTGGTCGCGGGCGGAAAGCTCTGGCTGGCGGTCGATAAGAACATGCCCATACCGGAAGGCTGGGCACTGGACAAGGACGGTAACCCGACCACCGACCCCAGGAATGTCGGTGCGCTTTTGCCCTTTGGCGGGCCAAAAGGCTCGGGCCTGGCGATGATGTTCGAGTGCCTTGCCAGCGTTATGGCGGGCAACCCGGTGGTGGAGCCGGTGCTATCCGGGCGTGAAGTCGGGCCACCTGAGGAAGGTAAGAAAGAGCAGGCCGTAGGTGAGCGTCTGAGCTGGGTCCCCAAGCACATTCAGAATAGCGTGGTCGCGGCTATAGATATCAGTACGTTTACTGACCTGGAGAGCTATAAGGAGCATATTGATAACCTTATCGATGGCGTAAAAGCGCTGCCCAAGGCCGATGGTTTCAGCGAGATATTTGTCCCCGGTGAACCGGAGGAGAGAACCTTTGTCGAGCGTTCAAAGAATGGGATTCCTTTACCTGAGGGAACTATCCGCAACCTGATAGCTGTTTCCGAAAAATTAGGTGTTAAATTACCGCCCGGCCTGTGATCAGACAGCGTTTAGAATCACGATTGGCCCTTATGAATTGAGATTGATGCCTTCTCTGCGGAATAGCCTCTGAAGCTCGCGGCGAGCCAGCCTGGTTGGCTCGCCGCCCTTTTTCTCCCAGCGTTGCACTGTGGAAAGGCTAACGTTTATCTCCCGTGCCATATCCTCCTGTGTCAGGCCTTTCTTCTTGCGCAGTTCCTTCAGTCTCTCTGAGAGTCTTTCCATATTATCCACTTACCTAATAGAAGGTTTTACGTTGTGTAGTACATGAGAGTATAACATTTAATATGCTCATTTGTCAATACCAGTGACAGAATTCGTGACAATTGGCAGGAAATAACTTTTAAGGAAGTCAAATGGGGTGAGCGGCAGTGAGCGGCGTAGAAGGCTGATTCGGGGCGAAAAGTTTGACAAAAGAAGGTTAGCCACTTAAAATGCCTGTGCCATTTGATGCGGCTGTTATCAGCCTTAACGTGCTTGCCCAAATAAAGGAACATCTCAAAGGGAGGTAATAATGACTTCGGTCAGTGAAGCGCGCGAACTCTGTTTTACTCCTGCCCATAAGCTAGCGGAGGCGATCCGAAATAAGCAATTATCGCCGGTAGAGCTGATGGGCGCCACCCTGAAAAGAATCGGCGAAATAAACCCAAAACTGAACGCTTATCTAATCGTAACTGAGAAAGAGGCGATGCGGGCAGCCCGTGAGGCGGAAAAAGTGCTCCATACCGGCGCGAAGCCGGGTCCTCTTCATGGCATACCCGTCTCCATCAAAGACCTGGTGCTGACCAAGGGTATCCGCACCACGCAGGGCTCGCTGGTCTATAAGGATTTCATCCCCGACAAGGAAGGAACCATGGTGCAGCGTCTCAAAGCGGCTGGAGCTATCATTATCGGCAAGACCAATACGCCCGAGTTTGGACTGAGCTGCTGCACGGAGAATAAACTGACCGATGCCTGCCGCAATCCCTGGAATACGGAGAGAAACTCCGGCGGCTCCAGCGGGGGCGCGGCGGCTGGTGTGGCGGCTGGTATCTCGCCGCTGGCGCAGGGCACTGATGGTGGCGGCTCAACGCGGATTCCGGCAAGCTGGTGCGGTGTTTTCGGCCTGAAAGCCAGTTATGGTCGGGTGCCCAAGGATGTCCAGCCCTGGGGCGTGTCTCACGTCAGTTGCCTCGACCCGATGACGCGGAACGTGCGGGATACGGCGCTGATGCTGAACGTGATGGCGGGACCAGATGGGCTTGACTACTCCTGTATCAGGACAGCGCCTCCTGACTTCTTGAAGGCTGTGGACGACCGGCTTAAGAAACTCAGAATCGCCTGGAGCCCCGACCTGCGGTATGGTGTGAAGGTTGACCCCGAGGTAAAATCGGCCGTTGAAGCCGCAGCCCGTGTCTTTGCCGGGATGGGACACGAGGTAGAGGAGGCAGCACCGGACACCGGCGAGCCGTTTGACCTCTGGGACGTGCTGCTGGCGGCGCAATATGATTTATACCTGGATTTTGCTCTTGATAAGCATGCCGATGAGCTTATGGACTATACCAGGCTGGCCCTGGAGTGTGCCCGTGGCCTGGGTGGGATGGAGGTTGCCCGGACGTGGACGCAGATAGAGCGGGTCCGCGGCATTATGAGGGACTTCTTTGAGAAATATGACCTGCTACTGACGCCGACCACGGCGGTGACGGCGCCGCCGGTAGGGAAGCGGGGGCGGGGGCGCGGTCGCGGGTTCATTGACTGGGATTTTATCCCGTTTACCAGCGTCTTCAATCTCACGGGTAACCCTGCGGCATCAGTGCCCTGTGGTTTCTCTGCCGAAGGGCTGCCAGTAGGACTCCAGATAATTGGCCGTTTTGGTGATGAAGTTACTGTGTTGCAGGCCTCGGCGGCCTTTGAAGAGGCACAACCCTGGGCCGACAAATATCCGGCCGTGTCATGAGCCGTGATTCAGTTCCGGCTAGGCTTCGGGCGTCGGGCCAATCAGCTCGGGCCACAGTTCCTCAATCGTTGGCTTGAGTCCAGTCATGACATCGTCAACCGCCTTGACCGCAGTGTCGATTTCCCCTGGCTTCATTGGAGTTGACATAACATAGAACCCTCTTGCCGCCGAGAAACAGCCTCTCTCCAGCATGGCCAGGTAGAACAGGTGCATCAGGTCTTTGTTGGCTTCTCTGGCCGCTTTACCATTGATTACCGGCTGGTCGTGGAAATGGATGTTCTGCAGCGAGCCCATTCCAGTCACCTGCCCCTTGATATTGAGTCGCTTGAAGACAGCCCGGACGCCGTCGGCGAAAGACTCGCCGAGCTGGTTGATATAGTTGATGACATCGGCGTTGAGCTGCTCCATGGTGGCGACGCCGGCGGTGGCGGTGATGGGATTGGCGTTCAGCGTCCCGGCGTGGTAAACCTTTCTTATCTCAGGGGAGAACATCTGCATCAGGTCTTCACGCCCGCCGATGGCGCCAACCGGATAGCCGCCGCCAATGATTTTGGCCATGGTGGTAAGGTCAGGTTTGATTTTATAAATGCTCTGCACGCCTCCCCAGGCCAGCCTCAGGCTGATGACCTCGTCGAGGATGAACATGATGCCATTATCCCTGGTGACCTGGCACAGGTGTTCCAGGTAGCCTTCACGGGGCGGAATCATGCCCGCTGCGCCCATCGCTCCCTCAACGATGACCGCTGCCAGCCTGTCTTTGTTCTCTACGATGGCTTTCTCCGCGGCCGCTTTGTCATTGTAGGGGACGATGATGGATTCTGACCGGTTGCCTTTTGATATGCCAGTGGCGTCGGAGGGAAAGACCACGGGGTCGTAGCTCCCGTGGTAACAGCCATCAGTTTTCAGAACCATGTCCTTGCCGGAAAGACCTCTGGCCAGACGTATGGCCATCATTACCGCTTCCGTCCCCGAGTTGCCAAATCTCACCTTGTCCACGGAGTCGACCATGTTGCAGACCAGCTCTGACCAGCGCACCACGGTGGGAATCAGCGTTCCCAAAGCGGTGCCCTTCGCCGCCTGTTCCCGTACCGCCGCCACCACCTTGGGATTGGCGTGACCCAGAATCATCGTGGTGTAGCAATTATGGAAGTCAATGTACTCGTTCCCGTCAACGTCGGTGAAGCGGCAGCCCTCAGCCTTATCTATCCAGAAGGGGTAGGGGTCAAACCAGATCGAGGTGCGGGTATCCCCGCCCGGCATATATTTTTTAGCTTTTTCCAGCGTCTCTCCGGATTTCCGGGTTCTTTTACGATAGATATCTTCGTATTTCCTGGTGACTTCGGCCAGCAACTGTTCTCGAGACATGGCTATTTCTCCTTTCTGATTGTTCAAGCGGGTAAACCGCTGGTGCTATCCCGATAATCGGAATATGATAACAATTATCTTATAACAAATTAAGAAGTCTGGCAAACAGGTCAACCAGTACTGGATTATGCTTCATATTCTTCAATTGTGCCAGCAAAGAGAATTCTTGACAAAGCAGGACCGACTGCCTAAAGTATCCAAGAGCGAATATAAGATTACGAGAAGGAGAAACACATGGCAGATTTCGAAATCATTGACGCTCACACTCACCTGGCGAGGACTCCAGAGGAGGAGAGAAACTGGTGGCTTTTACCCGGGCGCAGGGCATGTGACCGGTACGGTGCGCCAGAGAAAGCCGTCGAATATATGAAGCGAGAGGGTATCTCCAAAATGGTCGTCTTGACTCTGATTCCGCGTCAGGACCGGGGCCCTCTTGTTGAGAAGGCGAAGCTCGCCTCGCTGCCGGAAAAGCAGCGGCGGGAGCAGGAAAAAAAGATCGGTGAGCAGGTGGCTCCCAAAATGCGCGAAATGAATGAATGGGGCTGTGAGCTGAGCAAGCGCTTCCCCCAGATGGTATCCTTCAGTTGCATCTCACCGGACCTGGGTGGTGCTCAGGAGATAGTGAAAGAGGTGGAGTTGAGGGCCAGTCAGGGAGCGAAGGGAATCAAACTCCACCCTGGCATGTTCTGCTTTTTCCCCGATGATGAGGTGATGTTCCCGGCTTATGAGAAATGTCAGGAGCTGGGACTTCCGGTGCTGGCTGATTCAGCGACATGGCCGACGCCGCATGTCCTTACGGTATTTCCTTCACCGGTGGCCTTGACCGTGCAGTATGATGTTATTGATTATGGCGAGCCCAAGAGATGGGCCAGGGTGGCTTCGACCTTCCCGCGCCTCAGTATCGTCATTGCTCACCTCGGCGCGGCATGGTGGGATGAGAGGGTGGAACTGGCCCAGAAGTACCCCAATATCTATTTCGATACTTCACAGGGCTTTTCTGCACCCGACCGCATCCCTTACAGTCCGCATCGGGGCCTGGCGGAGGCAGACGTCCCGCGAATTTTCCGCAAAATCGGCACGGACAGAATACTGTTCGGCACTGACTTCCCGGCACTGGAACCGCAACCACAGATAGAGCAGCTCATACGTATGCCGTTGACTGATGAAGAAAAAAGGATGATACTGGCGGAAAACGCCAAGCGTGTCTTGCGCCTGTAGCTCTTTTTCGTCGGAAAGAAACAGGAGAGGCAAGGGCACCACATTACGTAACGGAAAATCCCTTGCCTCCTTTTTTCTATCTAAAGACCAAGCAGCGACTTCATCTCTTCGATGCCTGGCTTGAGTTTTTCGTAGTTGTTGTTCATTACGTTGCCCAGCATAAAGAGCGTGTAGCCTTCCTTGGCCCACCTGGCCAGGCCCTTGGGAGCAAAGCCACCAATGCCCGCCACCTTCTTGGCCTGCTGGCAGATTCGGGCAATTTCCCGCAATCTGTCCTCCACGGGTTTAGCCGTCACCGTCTCGGAGCGCAGCATCTTCGGTGGTGTGCCGTAGATATCGAGCACCAGGTCGTTGGCGCCCACAATGGTGCCGGTTATCCCTTCCAGGCTCAGGGTGCGGTGCAGGTTGCTGATGCACTGCAGGGATTCCGTTTGCGGGAAGAGCACCACGTTGTCGTTTACGTATTCGCAGATGTCCGAGAGCAGCATCTCGCCCGCGTTCTGTGAGTCGAGCAGGTAAGGGCTCATGCCGATTCCCGTTCCCCGGTGCCCGATGGGCGTAAAGTAGCACTGGTTCACGGCGAAGAGGGCATCCTCTACGGTGTTTACCCCGGGCATCATAAGTCCATTGACACCGGCATCCATGAAGCACCGGTAATTGGCGTCTTTTTCTTCCGGACGCAGTAGAATGGGCAGCTCCATCTTTCTCGAAGCGCCAATGTACTCATATACCGTTTCTTTGTTTACCAGGCTGTGCTCATTCTCCATCATGATGAAGTCGTAGCCGTAGCTCTTCAGCGCCTGGACTGTTTTCTCCGGGTCGTTCCCCGGCCCGATGGTCTGCCCGAAGACAATCTTGCCTGCCTGCATTTTCTTTTTCAGGTTTAGCGTTGCATTCAGTGCCATGCTGACCTCCCTTGTATTTTTATCTGTTGCTATTTCAGGGCGCGGGATTCAGGGTAAAAGTTACCGGTGCTCCGCTGATTCCTTACCAGTGTATGCGCTAGCTGACTAAATTTCAAATTAATGGCAGCTTGATATCGAACCGCTCACCGAGTTGGCGCAGATTATCGGCCGTCTTTTCCGGAAGGGGGACACCTTTTCTGGTGCGCTCTTCATAGGTTCTCCACTCCGGCTCGCCGGGCATGAATATCTCTTTGAACCCCTCGGCTGCTTGTGGTAATATTTGGCTGCGTTCTAAACTCGGATAGATAGCAAAAGCCGGGTAAGCCGGGCGTCCGTAGTGTTTTTGATACGAGATATGCCCCAATTTACCACAGGAATATATTGCCTGCGCAGACGAATAGTAGAAAAGATATACAGTAGCTAATAAGAAAAGAGGGTTTATTATGGGTAATGTTTTAGCAAATGGTGTACGCATATGGTACGAGGAGCAAGGTAAGGGACCGGCCATGCTCTGGGCACATGGGCTGGGTGGAACACTGCATGAATGGGATGAGACGATGGCCTTCTTTCAAGAACGTTATCGTGTAATTGCTTATGATGCACGTGGTCACGGCCGCTCCGAGATCCCTGATTCACCGGAGGCCTATTCCCAGGATATCATGGTACAGGATATGCTTGGCATAATGGACGCCCTGGATATCCCTAAAGCCATAGTCGGTGGCCATTCTATGGGGGCTAACGTGGCCCTTAACTTTGCGCTTCAGCACCCGGATAGATACCTTGGTGTCATCACTGTCGGGATAGGTTCCGGTTCTACCAACCGGCAATGGTACCAGGACTGGCATGACAAACTGGCAAATTTAGCCGAAAAGAAGGGCATGGCCGCATTTTTAGCCGAGATGAAAAACCTGCCGGCGTGGCAAAGTGCTTTGTTAAATCCGAAGATTGGGCCGCGAATCAGACAAGAAGTCCTTGATAACTCGCCAAGGGCTATAGCCCATACTATTAGAGGGGTGCAGAAAAAACGCCCTACAATCTTCGAGTTAGGGCCCAGGCTGGAGAATTTAGACGTGGCAGCACTGATAGTATTCAGTGAATTTGATACTCTCGTTGTCGAGTGTTCTCGCTTTATGGTTCAGTGCATGCCCAGAGCCACACTGGAACTAATACCGACTAAAAGCCACTGGGTTCATCTGGAGAAGCCGCAGATATTTTTGGAAGCCGTTGAGCGATTCCTGTCCAAACTAACCTGACTTCGGTTTTTTCAAAGCCCAGGGGATGGGGCCAGACTTTATAGTCTGTCCGGGCAGCTCCTTACCAAGCAGGTCCTGTGTCATCCTCTCACATTCAATCAACTTCATAAGGTCTATGCCGGTATCAATGCCCATGGCCTCCAGAAGATTAACCGTATCCCCGGAGGCGATGTTGCCGGTAGCCCCCGGCGAATAAGGGCAGCCTCCCATGCCGCATATAGCGGTGTCGATGATGGTCGCTCCTTCGAGCATGGCTGCCAGCACGTTGGCCAACCCCTGCCCTCTCGAGTCATGGAAATGGAGGCGCAATCCGACGTCAGTCCCCTTCAGCTTCTGCAAGTAGTAACGGACCATTTCGCTCACCTGCGAAGGGTTGGCCAACCCCGGAGTATCTCCCAGGGAAAGCTCACATACACCCATATCGAGAAACTCGTCGGCCACCGCCTCTACTTTCTCAGGCGGTACCCACCCTTCAAGGGCACAGCCAAAGGCAGTACCAACACCGGTGGTGACCTTTATCCCGTGGCCCAGCGCTAACTTAACCGCCTCTTTCAATGTCTTTAGCGACTCCGCGACGGTCATGTTTACATTGGCTTTATTGTGGCTTTCACTGGCAGAAATGACCATGCTAACGTGCTCCACTCCTGCCTGTATCGCCCGCTCAACGCCTTTGGCATTGGGCACCAGAGCTTCATAGATGACGCCCTCTTTCCTTTTGATTCTGGCCAGAACTTCTTCAGCGTCAGCGAGCTGGGGGACATATTTGGGGTGGACGAATGACGTCACCTCAATTCTCTTTATCCCGGTCTCTGATAACCGGTCTATAATCTGGATTTTTTGCTCCGTCGGGATAAAACCGGGCTCCATCTGAAACCCGTCCCGCGGACCGACATCCACAATGGTCACTTTTTTGGGCAAGTTCATCGGGTCGCTCTCCTTATCTCTTAATCGGGCTTATACTGTACGGCAATACCTTTGTCCAGCAGTGTTTGAATTTCCTCTTTGTTACAACCGATTTCGGCCAGGATTGCGGTGGTATGTTCGCCGAGCTGCGGGGCCATCATCTTGGTCTCAGGGAACTGCCCATCTATCATTATCGGCGTTTTAACGAATTTCACTTTGCCTTTGCCAGGGTAATCCCAGTCCTCTATTAATTTTCGCAGTTGCACCTGAGGGTTTTGTTCTACTTCAGCAATCGTGGCCAGTGTGGCGCAGGGGACGCCAGCTTCCACCAGCTTCGCTTCCAGTTCGCCACTGGTATATTGCTGGCAGATTTCGCTTACTTTGGCATTCAACTCATCCCGGTGTTCCCGCCGCCCTTTATCGAGGACGAAACGTTGATCATTGAGAAGCTCGTTCAGGTTAAGTGCCTGGCAGAAAGCGGTCCAGAACCTGTCAATTGAAACCCCTATCCAGATTGGTTTGTCTTTGGTATCAAATGCCCCGTAGGGCACCCAGCCTTCTGCTCCCGAGCCCCACCGCGCCGGCAGCTTGCCAGTGAACGAATAATAGGTCAAATGGGGGCTCATGGCGAAGACGCTTGCATCCAGTAGAGTAATATCTATCCGGCGTCCTTTTCCCGTTTTCCCTCTATCTATCAAGGCTGCCAGAATAGATATCGTGGCGTATAGGCTGGAGCTCATGTCAAGAAGGGAGGTGACCTGCCGGCATGGCTTTCCCTCCGGTTCGCCGGTAGCGATCATAATGCCGCCCATCGCCTGGCCTGATGGGTCGTAAGCAGGGCGTCGGCTGTATGGGCCGCTCTGTCCAAAACCAGAAACCGAACAATAGATTATGCTGGGATTGAGCTTACTAACTTTCTCATAGCTGAGTCCGAGTTTATCAATAGTGCCGGGCACAAAGTTTTCCGTAAAAATATCGGCTTGGCTGGCCAGCTTCAGGGCTATTTCCTGTCCTTCTTCGGTTCTCAAATCCAGAGCAATATCACGTTTGTTTCGGTTCATAGCCAGCAAGATAGCCCCATCCATAGCATGGCGGTAGTGTTCGCCATTGGGGGGTTCAATCTTGATGACGTCAGCACCCAGGTCGGCCAGAATCATAGTGTCGAGAGTCCCCGCAATAGCTGCGGTTAGATCGACTACTTTGATGCCTTTTAATAAGTCCATGAACTTTAATTTCCTTTCTTAACGTATCATCAGGCCGGGCAGCCAGAGGACTATCTGGGGGAAAAAGACACAGAGAGTAATCACCACAAGCACGATGGCGATGAAGGGATATACACCTTTGATAATGTGCCCGTATGCTATGCCCAGCTCTGGTGCCGCCGCACCTCGCAAATAAAATATCGAGGTAGCGAAAGGAGGGCTCAAGAAACCGGCCTGCAGGTTAATAACCACCATCATGGCAAACCAGAGAGGATTAAACTCCAGGGCAATAATGGTGGGGGCTAATATGGGAACCATTATGAACACGATGCCTATCCAGTCCAGGAACATGCCCAGGATAAGGACGATTAACATGATGATGGCAAAAGCAGCCCATCGTCCGCCGGGAGTGGCCATGACGGCATTGGCTATCACATCACCGCCACCCAGGCTGATGAACACGGAAGTGTAAGCCACGGACAGCACCACGATGAGGAAGATCATGCCGGTCACTCTCATTGTCCCGGTCAACGCAATTTTCAGGCCAGCAAAGGTAAATTTTCGGTAGGCAATTACCAGAACGGTAACGGCAAACCCGCCAAAGGCAGCGGCCTCAGTAGGGGACGCCAGACCGAAGAAGATGCTGCCCAGTACTGACATAATAACGAGTGCGGGCGGTACTGCCGCACGCACCACAACCCAAAAGCGCTTCAATAGGGACACCTGAATCGTATCCGATGGTGCCCCTGGGCCGGCACTTGGCTGAATCAGACACCGGATGGCAATGTAAAGGGCGTACAATCCGGCAAGGAGAAACCCGGGGATAAAGGCCGCCATGAAAAGCTTGCCAACTGAGAGATGGGCCATTGGTCCGTAGACCACCAGCATGATACTGGGTGGGATAAGAATGCCCAGAGTTCCGCTGGCGCAGACCGTGCCTGCTGCCAGTGACTTGCTATAACCTCGATTTACCATGGCGGGAAGGGCAACAATGGCCAGCATGGTTACCGAGGCACCGATAACACCCACACAGGCGGCCAGAACCGTGCCCACCATCACCGTGATTAGGGCCAGCCCGCCCCTCAGGCGACCCAGGAAGAGATAGAGGGCTTGATACATACCCTCGGCCATTCCCGAGCTCTCCAGCATGTAGCCCATATAGACAAACATGGGAGCCGCCAGAAGAGTGTAGCCATGTGCGTGCTCGAATAATTGTATGTATATCAGGTCAATGGTGTGAACACCCATGACCAACATACCTACGACAAGCCCGACAGTGCCCACACCGAAAGCCAGTGGGAACCCCGTCACCAGCGCAGCTATCAGCCCCCCCAGCATTAAGATGGTTACTACTTCAGGGCTTAGATCTATCATGTCAGCTCTCCTTTAGGGGCACGAAGAGAGGCTATATCGCGGATGAAGTGGGCCAATCCCTGGAAGAACAGCAGAATAAAACCGATGACGATGACGGTCCGGCTGGGCCCCATGGGCGTTCGCCAGAAGCTCACCGTCCATCTCTCATGCATAACCCAGGATTCTACCATCCAGCTGAAAGAAGTATATACCAGCAGACCAATGAGCGGGAAAAGGAATATCAGATAGCCGGCGATGTTGACCATGGTTTGTTTCCTGATGGAGAGGCGTTGATAGAGAACATCAAGGCCTATATGGCCTCGATGTAACAGAACCCAGCCCCAGGATAACGTAACCAGTACTCCTCCCAACTGCATAACTGTCTGATGTGCCCACTGCGTGGGGGCGTTGAAAAAATACCGGGCGAACACTTCGTACGTGGTGGCGAAAATCATGCCCAGAGCCACCCAGCGTACCGTTTTCCCCGTGTATTCATTAGCCATGTCGATTATCCGCAAGAACTTTGCCATTATACAAACTCCAAGAAGATTACCCTGCAATTCTACTGGTGTTCCGGTCAATCAGAACCTCCCCCCGCCCGTCTCTATGTTGCGGGCGGGGGGGATAGTTCTTCATCGTCTCACTGGTACGCGGGGGATTACTGGATACGCTGATCCTCGCAGATGATCTTCCAGCGATTCAGGGAATCCAGTACGCGGGCAAACTCTGGATCCGCACCTGCTTTTTCCGCATAGTACTCTTGCGCTGCTTCTACATACGCATCCTCTATGGCCTTGGGAAGAGGCAGCACGTTGACACCGTATTCCTGGAACTTCACGAGGTATTCAGCTTCATGGTTTACATTTTCGGAATACCATAGTAACTGTTCGGCCACGCACACCTCGTGAATCGTCTGCTGCAGGTCAGGGCTGAGGCTGTCCCATTTGTCCCGGTTGATGGACATAGCCTGCTGGTCAGAGGGAGCTCGAGTAGCCGAGATATACATCCAATCGGCGATCTCGTGGACAGCTCTGCCCCAGTTTATGTATATCGAGGCAGACTCAAAGGCATCGATGACCCCTTTCTGCACCGCCTCATAGATTTCGCTGCTGGGGAAGTGCACCGTGGCCACACCCATCCGGTACAGGATCTCCCCGCCTTCGCCGGCAACGCGCATTTTTAACTTTTTGAGGTCTTCCATAGTCTCAATGGGAACTGTGGTATGCGCCCATACCTCGGGCGGGTCTACCTGGGGCACGCCAATGTATTTCACTCCAGGAACGTATTTACTATACATTTCCTCCATTATGGCATCGCCCTCCCAGGGCAGCCAGAAGATGTACTGTACCGGGCTCAACCCGCCGGACATATAAGCCAGAAGTGGGAAGACGTCAGCTAGTTCCTCAAGATAACCGGTTGGGCTGAACGCTACATCCAGCGCTCCCCGGTGTGTAGATTGAACCTCTTCCGCACTGGGCACTATAGCGCCAGCGGGCTGGAGTTTGATCTCCAGACGCCCGGCAGTGGCCGCGTTAGATCTGTCAACCAAACGCTGAATCGAAAGAAAGGTGGGATCACCAACCGCAAATGGTGTCTGGGCGTTCCATTTAATTAACTTTGCTGGTTGCGCTGGTGCGGGAGCTGGTGCGGGTGCCGGAGCTGGTGCGGGAGCGGGTGCCGGAGCTGGTGCGGGAGCGGGTGCTGGAGCTGGAGCTGGAGCGGGTGCTGGAGCTGGAGCTGGAGCGGGTGCTGGTGCCGCACAGGCTGCTATCAACCCGCTCACCAACACTACTACCATCATCAAACCTAGGAATAGTCTTTTATTCATTATTCCTCCTTCAAATTCACATTCCGTGCTGCTTTAATATGTTGTGCTGAAGTTTTTCACCCCCTTTGCTTAAATTGTAAAACTCAAGAAAATTGCCCGATGTAAGATTATGCACTATTTTTTGTCCGCGTGTCAAAAATTACTGTGGGCAAGGGTATTTAGGTATGGCCCAATTTCTCTCCAAAAAAGATATCACTCCTCCATTTTGGCACGGATTGGCTTCAAAAATCGGGGTGGTCGGATTCGAACCGACGACCACCTGAACCCCATTCAGGTGCGCTACCAGGCTGCGCTACACCCCGCTCCAGACCCACAATTCTTCAATATAGTAACACAAATCTTTTGTAGCGGGCAATATAAAGCAAGCGCATTGCCTGCTCTCAAGCCAGCTCCTTGAATTTCAGTGCTGGATTTCTTATTATGGCATTGTCTTGTCTATTAATATATCATTTAATCTCGGTTGATTTTAGCAATGTACGATGTAATCGTTGTTGGTAGCGGGCCGGTGGGAAGTCGCACAGCATACGTGCTGGCGCGGCAGGGATGGGGAGCTATCGTCCTGGAGAAGAAAGGGGTGGTGGGGGACAAATTATGCTGCACCGGCATTATCGGGCAGGAATGTGTCCACAACTTTGACATTGATGAGAGCGTCATCCTGCGAAAGGTGAAAAGCGCCCGGTTGTTCTCACCGGCCGGGAAAATGCTTTACATAAAACGGAGTGAATATCAGGCCAGCGTTTTGGATCGGGCGGCTTTTGATTTGGCGATGGCCCGACGAGCGCAAAATGCGGGAGCGCAATACAGATTTGATAGTGCCGTCCATGACATTCGAGTGACGAAGGAGGGTGTGGAGGTTTACTGTGAGGGCAGGGGAGGTAGCCTGAGCGCGAGAGCCGTGGTCATTGCCAGTGGCTATGGTACCCGACTGACCGAAAGGATAGGACTGGGCAGAGCGGCTGATTTCATTGCCGGTGCGCAGGCCGAAGTGGCCGTAAAAGGGCAGGATGAGATTGAGGTGTATCTTGGTCAGGAAATAGCGCCGGGGTGCTTCGGCTGGCTGGTGCCGACCACTGCCGAAAATGCCCGCGTTGGCCTGCTGTCACGTCGTGCTCCCGAAACGTATTTGAAAAGGCTGCTGGAATCGTTGGCGGCAGAAGGCAAAATAATGCCCGGCGAATGGAAGCCAAGTTATAGCGCCATCCCGCTCAGGCCATTGCGTAAAACATGTGGCGAAAGAATCCTGGTGGTGGGCGATGCCGCCGGTCAGGTCAAGCCGACCAGTGGTGGTGGCATTTACTACGGTATGCTCTGTGCTGATATCGTGGCCAATACATTGAATACCGCCCTGCACCGGGATGATCTATCGGTGAAAAACCTCTCCCGGTACGATCGGGAATGGAGGCGCAAGCTTGGCCGCGAGATTATGATTGGCTACTGGGCGAGGAAGCTGTTCGAGCGTTTAAGCGATCAGCAGATAGACCGTTTATTCGATGTGGTTAAAGGTAACCATATTGATGAGGCGCTGCTTGAAGACAAGGACGTGTCCTTTGACTGGCACAGCCGGGCAATCGTGAAATTGGTCGGACGTACAGTGGTAGCCAGAGTGCTCGGGGGTATCAGGCTTCCATCCCGAGGCAGTAACGATATATAATAATTTGTCTGGGTGGTTCTATGACGGATAAAAGCGCACCGAATATCAGTTTAGAGGAAGCTGCTGGCAAGTTCCTGGCGCTGTTGACAGCCGAAGAAAGAGAGGTCAGCCAGCCGGAAATATACAAGTTTGTCCGCTGGTTTGGGCGGGAGCGGGCGCTGGTCAGTCTCAGCGCTCAGGAAGTGGCCAACTATGCGGAGCGCTTGTCTTTGTCTGATACTGATTATGGCCGGAAGCTTGACCAGCTGCGTGCCTTCCTGACGCACGCCAGAAAAGCCGGATGGAAAAAGGCAAATCTGGCCATTCATCTCAAGGCAAAGAAGGTAAAGACTGGCTCACCGTCGGTGACCAGGCAGGGATTACCCGAAGTCGTTGAGCTGACGCGCCAGGGACATACAGAGCTGGAAAACGAGCTGAATGCGCTGAAGAGTAAGCGACCTGAGCTCATAGAACAGATACGTCGGGCCGCCGCCGATAAGGATTTTAAGGAAAACGCGCCTCTGGCTGCGGCCAAGGAGCAGCGCGGGCACCTGGAGGGGCGGATAATGGAACTGGAGGAGACGCTCAAGGCAGCTAGGATTATCGATGAACAGCCAAGGTCAGGTCCCAAGATCAGTGTTGGCGACCGCCTCATCATGCAGGACCTGGCTTCCGGGGAAGAGCTGCGCTACCAGATTGTCAATCCAAGAGAGGTAAACCCGGCGCAGGGTAAAATTTCCAGCGTTTCGCCGCTGGGGAGCGCACTTATCGGGCAGAGCGAGGGAGAGGTGGTCGAAGTAGCAGTGCCCGCCGGCAGGCTGCGCTACCAGGTCAAACGGATTGAACGCTGATTCTGACGGATTAATTCATGTGTTATAATTAACTATCGGTGGGGATATAGCTCAATCGGGAGAGCGCTGCGTTCGCATCGCAGAGGTCGGGGGTTCGAATCCCCCTATCTCCACCATAATGTACAGTATCAAGAACTTCCACCCTTTCTTCAGACTTGCCATCCGGCGGGAGCGGCATAGTGTAGGTCAGCAGCACCTCGTTCCCGATCACTCTCACTTCTCTTACAAAGCTTCTGACGAATGCTTTCCTTTCGGTCAGCTCGCTTTCTTCGAGAAGATCCCAGAGGTCTTCTACACATCTTGTGACGGCTTCCATGTCGGTCAATTCCATCCGCCTGTCCGATAACGACGCCGTAATTATGCCGGCAACTCTAACTTAACAAGTGATATCCCTTTTGGGGGCAGGTCAAGGGTCAAGTTAAATAGCTGAGAAATGAATTGTCCTCTGGTTAAAATTCTAAGCATCTGTTAAGCATCTTTTAAGTTTATTCTCATGACTCAATGTAATCATGGATTTAGAAAGATTACGGAGGGGAAAATAATGTAGCACAACAAGTAGCAGTAATGGTAGCAAATACCACTCCAGGATAATAATTAAGGAGGAATAAAACGTTGAAAAAGTTAATTGTAGCAATCAGTATGCTCTTGTTAGTAAGCCTAGTTGTCGTTGGCTGCCAAGGCTCCGTGGGATCAGTTGGCCCAGCGGGGCCGGCGGGACCACAGGGGCCGGCTGGTGAAATAGAGCCAGCAGTACAGAACTTGTCGATCATAATGGGTGAGGGAGAGACCATAGAGGAAGTAGAGGGAGAGGATACGTTGACTGGCGAGTTTCACCGCTGGGAGCCAGCAGTATTAGTGGTATACAAGGGTGATACCGTCAATCTTGAAGTGTCCAATCCTCGAAGCAAAGCCCACAGCCTTATTATTCCCGATTTCGGTGTTGCTACACCCAAGCTGGATCCCCGGGGCGGTACCGCTACCGTGGAGTTCGTTGCCGACAAAGCCGGTGTCTTCCAGTATGTCTGCGGAATTCCTTTTGACCGCGAGGACGGAGCACTCGACTGCAACCTGGACCACAACCGCCAGGTGGGATACTTGATTGTCTTGGATCGGTAATAAATGAATCTATTGATCCGTATGGATAAACGATAAGGGGGGGCAGAAATGCTCCCCTTACTCTTTTAAAAAACATCCAAATGTCCCTTAATCTCTTGGTAGCGGGGGTTGGATTCGAACCAACGACCTTCGGGCAGCGTGATTTTATAAGGAGTAATTTGGTCTTTTTAAATCATTACCTGGCTGAACAATTCCGCTCTGGTGCATTGAGCACAAATCTCAATAACTGCAACGAGGGTTGTTAAAGCATTACCGCGCCGCCATCCACGCTCAGGCTTTGCCCGGTCATATAAGATGATTCCTCAGAAGCTAAGAACACCACCACCGAGGCTATTTCTTCAGGCTGGCACATTCTCCGCATCGGTGTTTGCGGCAGCATTTCCTCAATATAATGAGGGCTGTTCCTCAGAAATTGTTTCGTCAGGCCAGCGTCAACAATCCCCGGACAGACCGCATTGACTCTTATATTGTGCTCAGCAATGCTAGCAGCCAATGATTTGGTCACCGAGATTACTGCCGCCTTAGACGCAGCATAAGGCGCTGCCTGAGGTGCTGCCCTCCTGCCCTGCTGTGAGGAAATGTTTATAATTCTGCCGAACTTCTGTTTTATCATATACGGCAAAACCGCCTTGCAGAGACGCACTGTTACCATCAAGTTAAGTTCTATGATACGGTACCAGATGGACTCCGGGGTTTCCAGGAACGGCATGGGCTTATTCCAGCCAATGCTGTTCACCAGCACGTCTATCCTGCCAAACTTTCCCGCAATTCCAGCGATAGCATCTTTTATTTTATCTTCTTTGGTGGCATCAACGACTACCACAAAAGCCTTGCCTCCACTTGATTCTATCTCCCGGACCACTTTTTGCGCTTCTTCCTCTGCGCTGTCCAGAATAATCATCATGTCACCTTCTCGCGCAAAGCCCTGAGCAATTTTTTCGCCGATGCCACCAGCCCCTCCCGCAACCACCACCACCATGTCTTTAAATTCCATTATCCCTCCTTTGTTAAGGTTCTCATTTTAGGTACATGCTGGAAAAACCCTGTACCTGATCTACCTCTATAAAAGGATACCATTTTTAAGTTAGGGTTACCGGCATAATAGCTTCAGGAACAGGTGTACGGTAGCCAAGTGAGCTATGCAGTCGTACTTGATTGTACTTCCTACGCTACTGCTCTATCAATACCTTGGCTTCCGTAAATAGCAGGTAGTTACTCCGCCTCTCCCTGAGCCACCAGCTCCTGAAGCTAAACTATCTTTAACTCTAACATGGGAAGTGGTATCCTTTGTGGGGGCAGACCAAAGCCACAATCAACCTTTAAGTAAGCAATTATACGGAGGGAACTATGATAGCTACCGATAAACTAATTATCTGTGTTGCACCCTGTGGCAGCTTTTTAACCAAGGAAGCAAATCCAAGCATCCCAACTAATCCTGAGGAAATTGCTGAAGAAGTATATCGTGCCTGGAATGAAGGCGCTTCTTTGGCCCATATTCACGCCCGCAATAAAGACGGCATGGCCACTACCGATCCCGAAGTCTTCAGCGAGACCGTCCGCCTTATAAGAAGTAAGAACTGTGATATTATTCTTGAATTTAGCACTTCCCCAGGGCGTGAAGAGAAAGCTAGTGTTGAGGACGGATTCAGAGTCCTTGAGGCTAGCCCGGAACTGGTATCCTTCAACGTTGGGATTGGTGTTTTTATGCGTGCGGGAAAAGAACTTCTCAGGCCCTGGACACGTTCCTTTGGCGAAAGAATGCTCAAGGCGTTGCTGGACAGAGGTATAAAACCTGAATTTGAACTACATGGCGGAGTGGGCAGTATAGCCGTGGAAGTCAGATATTTTATTGAAAATTTCCCACTCTCCAAACCTTACTGGATTGACTTTCCTCTGGGAATGCAAAGGACCGCACAGAATGCGACCCCCTATACGCCGAGGAATATGATGCATCTTGTTGACCAGCTTCCTCCAGATTCAATGTTCATGACTCTTGCCGTCGGTGCTGATGAGACACCGGCCGTAGTCCAGTCAATTCTTCTTGGTGGCCATGCTCGGGTCGGTTTTGAGGATAATATATATTACAGTAAAGGAGTTCTTGCCAGGAGTAACGCCGATTTCGTCACCAGAATAGCTAGAATAGGCACCGACCTTGGGCGGACGATAGCTACACCCGATGAAGCTCGTGATTTGCTGGGATTGCCCAGACTGCAGGGTAAAAAGAAACCGACTCGCACGTGATGATGAGACCAATCTGCCCGCAGCCGCAGGTCAAAAGGTGGGAATCAGAAAGGAATACGTCTCTTAAATAATGCTTCTAATAGTGGAGGTCGTATAAACGTGGGTATCACCAGGGAGCTGGTGGAATTTTGCGCCAGCGTGAGGTATGAAAACCTCTCTTCAGAGATAGTTGATAGAGTCAAATACCACTGTCTGGATTTCCTTGGCGTCGCCAGCCGGGGTTCTCTTGTTGAGTCGAGCAAAGCCGTGTATCGTCTCGTCAAGGATATCGGGCTAAGTCCAGAAGGCGCGGCAGTTATTGGGACCGACATGAGAGCCGCTCCCCAGTATGCGGCTCTGGCCAACGGCACATCAGCTCACTCACTGGAGTTGGACGACCTGCATAATGAATCGTCTGCTCACCCCGAAGTTGTTATATTCCCGGCAGCTTTGGCTGCCAGCGAACTCAGCGACTGCGGTGGGAAAAGGTTTATAGAAGCAGTAATTGCAGGTTATGAAGTCATGACCAGGTTGGGTAAGGCTTTGAACCCGGCCAATCACTATGCCCGGGGATTTCATCCTACGGGAACATGCGGTGTCTTTGGAGCTGCCGCCGCTGCTTCTATAATACTTGAACTGGACCAGGAACAGACGATTAATGCTTTGGGCATTGCTGGCAGCCAGGCGGCGGGCTCAATGGAATTCCTGGCCGATGGTTCCTGGACCAAGCGACTGCACGCCGGGTGGGCCGCCCACAATGGGGTAATCGCGGCTCTGCTGGTAGAGAGGGGGTTCACAGGGCCCGCCACGATAATTGAGGGGAGGTTTGGTTTCCTGCATTCATATTCCGATGGCTCTGACCCTGACAAAGTTCTGGCGGATCTGGGGAAACCTTTTGAAATCACGAAAACAAGTATCAAGCTCCATGCCTGTTGTCGTTACAAGCAGGGCCCGATAGACGGTATTCTGAGTATCATAAGGAAGCATAACCTGAAACCGGAGGAGGTAAAGCAGGTAACCCTGGGAATATTGAAAGCGGGATTCCCCATAGTGGCTGAGCCTAAGGAATTGAAGTACAATCCCAAGACGCTGGTTGACGCCCAGTTCAGCATGCCCTTTGGCGCAGCGGTTGCCATTCTTTATGGCAAAGCCTCACTAAACGAGTATACTCAGGAAAACATAGAATCCGCCAGAATTAAGGAGATGATGAAGCGCGTTTCCTGCGTGGAAGACCCCGAGCTGGAAACGGTCTTCCCCAGACAGTGGCCAGCCAGCGTAGAGTTGGCGACTGAAGACGGACGGAAATTCTCGGTCAGGATTGATTATCCCAAGGGAGACCCAGGAAACCCGCTGACCTGGGAAGAACTGCTCGGTAAGTTCGACGACTTGACCTCAGCTATTTATCCCGTGGAGAGAAGGAAAAAGATAGTCTCGCGGGTGCAGGCTTTAGAGCAAGAGCCAAGCATGAAAGGGTTCGGCCAACTGGTTACTGCCTAGAAATCTGTTGAGGTAGGGCATAGCCATACCTACCATTGAACAAACTTGCCGATGTTTGTTTTTTATCACTTACTCTTATCCATCGGGGGAAGAGTCTATAGAATTAAGACCCAAGCATTCGTACGAAAACCTGAATCCTTAGAAATTAATATTGACAACTTCCTGTTAATCCGTTACTATGGCGTTTAATATCTTTTTTATTAAGTGTCTTTAAGGAGAAAAAGAAAATGGGTTTGATGGACAAAATGATGGACAAGATGATTGGTAAGATGAGTCCTGAAGAAAAAGAAAAGATGATGTTGAAGATGATGCCAATGA